>OGMM01000001.1_pt1 | contig 225466 bp, 189 predicted proteins | sample 1573221 | NCBI WGS metagenome assembly OGMM01 (sample SAMEA2581988, study PRJEB24529) | metagenome | biome: Human gut stool | place: China | collected 2011 | reverse complement strand
TGACACTAGTTTTTCAACTTTTCGCCTCGCACGCGGGCAGGCAGGAACTTTCGGCCTGATTTTTCCTGCCTGCCCGCGTGCGAGGCGAAAAGTTGAAAAACTAGTGTCATAAGTGTCATAGTGTCATAATCTGACCAGTGGGAACCGATGGCTTGGGAGCGGCTAGAACGGGGCATCATCATCGGATTGCGGCGAGTTGATGCAGAGGGATACCTGGTATGCCTTGATTTCCTCGGCAGTACGGATAATCGCCCTGTAACCACGGTTGTAGGTGGTGCGCATCTTTTCGAATCCGAGATCATTGAAAGCTCTGCCCAACTTGGTGCTGCTCAGCTTCTGGGAGATGTTGCAACTGATGATCTGCATCGCTCTGGCTATGGACACGAACTCCCCTGTCTCCGCCTCCGTTGGCTTTCGGAAGTAGAGATCCACAAGTTCCTGTTCTAGTCTAGGCGCCTCAAAAGCGCGGTTGTGCCGGTTCTGCTTTTCTATCTCCTCATCGGTGAACCAGTAGCGGAAATCACTCTTGTAGAGGGCGTAAGCCTGGGCGTAGATACCTTCGTAATTGAACGGATGCTCACGGGGTGAGAGGATACTCTCTATCTCGTAGGGCAGCCAGCGACGGTTACCGGTAGGGTCGCTCAAAAACTCGGGATTGTTGCCCGTGCCGCAGAAGGTGTTGATATGCTTGCGCTGCTCGGCATAATGGCCGTATGCCGCCCTTTCGTTGGTATACTGCATCGTTACCACAGCCTTCAGCTGGTTCAGTTCCGATGGACTCATCGTGTCGAGCTCTTCATAACAGATGAGTGCATACTGCGAAAGGGCGATGATATCATCCTTCGTCATGCGCCTGGCATTCGCCTTCGTATAGAAGTATTGCTTCAGTTCCGGCGGCAGGAGATAGTTGAACCAGGTGGTCTTGTAGGCGCCCTGTCTGCCGATGAACACCAGGATGACATTGTTGACGGCACCTTCGTCTATCCATCCTGCTATCATCGCCACGAGCCATTTCCTGAGGGCTTCACAGAAGGGCATCACGGGGTCTCCCTTCATCTTTACCGTGGCAGCGAGTTCGGCAATATAGTCCTTGTCGCCTTCCTGCCAGGGTGGGAGATTCTCCAGATAATCGGTGAAGGGATTGTAGGGCGGGGTATAGTCGCTCTCGATGACATTGATCATGTCGCTCTTGCTCACCCTTGCGGTTAGCGACATGTTGCTCCATTGCGTATTCAGATCGCGGTCCTGGAGGATTCGCCATTTCCCCTTCAGATACTCGTAGCGCAGGGTGATGAGGTTGAAGCGGAGTTTGATATGTCCGTCGAGGAAGTCTTTGATTTCATCTACGGTGGCATAGGGAATCTTTCCGTTTTCTGCCTTCACCTTCTGGGGGTGAACGGTGTTGTCGTAGCACGATTTGAACACCTGTTCTACGTCGTCGTATTCGGGAAACTGCCTGATAGCCCACTGGGTGGCTTCTTTCCTGTCGTACCGTTTCTTAGCCATCATGTAGCCCACCCGCATCACATACTGGTTGTGGTTGCCGGGTTCGTACCTGATCTTTTCGCTTTCCAGCTTGGGTTTGATGATGTTCTCGTAGTAGTCGGCGATGCGTTCCTGTTTCTTTTTCTTCTGTGCGGTCTTGAGCGTAGCGGAATGGAAATGGCTGATTTCCTCGGCGCTGAAGGCTGTGGCTTCAGGATTGAAATAGACTTCGGGGTCGTAGGCGAGTCCGCTGAGCCTTGTGATGTTCTTGCAGAGCGGATCGCTTTCCTTGCCGATGAGATGCGCGTAGTAGTCGTTTCCCATGGCGAAGGCGGCGGGATAATCCTCGCCTTCGTAGCGGTAGATGACGCGCAGTCCGTTGCCGCTCATGGTAACGTAGCAGAGCAGGGTGTGGGCATCGTGGCAGATTCTCTCTTTGAGCGAGCGCAGGGTGCCGTCATCCGGTTTTTCTGTGATGTGGTCGAAGTCGACCAGCGACAGATGTGTGAGGCTCCGGATGTTGTCCTTGCCTTTTCCGCCTTCGAAGATGCAGGCTACGGCGAAGAGGGGTGCATCGTGCTTGTACGACTTATTCCCCGTTTTCCGGTAAGACTCGGTGAAAAACCTGAGTTTCTCATCTTCCTTCATGAAGGTTACCAGGCCTTCCAACTGGCCAGGTGAAGGAATCTTGCTGGCCATGTTAATGAATGTACTGATGTTCATAATCTCCTAAAAATATTATATTGTTTATACAATATATGTATCGGTTATTCGTTTCCTTATAGGTAAGCAGATTGTTGAATCTGTTTTACATGGTGCAAAGATACTAAAAAGAAAATAAAAAAGAGTTCCCGTAGTGGGAACTTGTAAATAAATATATTCAATAATTTAAAATTTTTTAAGATGAAAATTGAAAAATTTAATGCAGACAACAGCCGTTTCGGTGTTGTTCTGAGTGAAGTGATGAAGAACCATCATGTATCTGGTTCTGATCTGATGTATTATGCTGGGATGCATAAGGAAAACATTTTTGCAATCTAAAAGGGTAAGGGCGATTATCGGCTCAGTGTTTATGTGAGGATTGTTTCTGCTCTTCGGTACTTCATCGAAGACTCGGCAGAATACGCCCGAGTGAAGCAACGCCTTATCGAAGCAGCCTTCGATGATGGTTACTTTTATAACAAATAATTCTTTTGAATTGGATTTTTAAATTAAAAAGTGGAATCCGGCGGTTGTCGGATTCCACTGATATCGTATTTTTTTCGACGTTTCGCAAGTTTATCGCCATACGCCCTGAAACTTCAATTTAACGCAAGAACTTTCCGGTAAGGCTTGCCTTGCAGGCAGCTACTTCTTCCGGAGTTCCGGCTACAACGAGATTACCGCCTTTATCGCCGCCTTCAGGACCAAGGTCGATGATATAGTCGGCACACTTGATGACATCCAGATTGTGCTCAATCACTACCAGCGAATGGCCCCTTTCTATCAGGGCATTGAAGGCATGGAGCAGGCGCTTGATGTCGTGGAAGTGAAGACCCGTGGTAGGCTCGTCGAAGATGAAGAGCGTAGGCTCCTGTTCCTCCTTACCTATGAAGAAGGCGAGCTTTACACGCTGATTCTCACCACCCGAAAGCGAACTTGAGTTCTGACCGAGCTTGATATAACCCAGACCCACATCCTGAAGCGGTTTCAGGCGGTTTACGATGATGCGGCAGTTGTCGAAGTCGCCCTCGTTGCGCTGCAGCTTTTCATCGCTGAAGAACTCAATGGCCTCGTTTACCGTCATGTTCAGCACATCATTGACGTCTTTTCCGCCATAGCGAACCTCCAGGATGTCGTGCTTGAAACGCTTGCCCTTACAAGCCTCGCAGGTCAGCGTGAGGTCTGCCATAAACTGCATCTCGATGGTAACATATCCCGCACCCTTACATTCCTCGCATCTTCCGCCTTCGGTATTGAAAGAGAAGTACTGCGGCGTAAATCCCATCTGCTTAGCCAGTGGCTGGTTGGCAAAGAGGGCACGTATCGCATCGTATGCCTTCAGATAAGTGGCAGGGTTGCTGCGGGTACTCTTTCCGATAGGGTTCTGGTCAACAAACTCTACATGACTGATGCTCTTCCAGTCGCCTTCCATCGATGTATATTCGCCTGGTGCATCTGCTACGAGGTCCAGACGGCGACGCATGGCAGGATAGAGGATTCCCTTGATGAGCGAACTCTTGCCTGAGCCTGATACGCCGGTTACACAGGTGAATACATTGAGCGGTATCTTAACATCGATGCCGCGCAGATTGTTCATCCGGGCTCCCTTGATTTCGATATACTGGTTCCAGGCACGGTGGCTCGTTGGCGCCATTATCTCCTCGTTGTGGGTCAGGTACTTGATGGTATAACTCTCCGGATATTCAGCCAGCAGCTTTTCCTGTTCAGCCTTGTCGGTGGTTGAATATTCTGATGACGGACCGGCGTAGACCACTCTTCCGCCCAGTCTGCCGGCATCCGGACCGATATCGATGAGATAGTCGGCTGCCCGCATAATCTCTTCGTCGTGTTCTACCACAACCACCGTATTGCCCAGTTGCTGCAGTTCTTTCAGCACCTTAATCAGTCGGGCGGTATCGCGGCTATGGAGTCCGATACTAGGTTCATCGAGGATATATACACTACCTACGAGCGATGAGCCCAGGTTGGTGGTCAGGTTGATGCGCTGACTCTCACCGCCGGAGAGGGTGTTGGAGAGTCGGTTGAGCGTAAGATAACCCAGACCAACATCCAGGAGGAACTGCAGGCGGTGGGTGATTTCGGTGAGCAGACGCTTGCTGATTTCCTTCTCATGCTCAGAGAGTTCCAGTTTCCTGAACCATTCGCTCAGGTTCACAATCGACATCTCAACCAGTTCGGTGATGCTCTTTCCGCCAATCTTCACATAGTTGGCTTCCTTCTTGAGTCGGGTACCATGGCAGTCAGGACAAATCGTCTTTCCACGGAATCGGCTCAGCATCACGCGGTATTGTATCTTGTACTGGTTCTCCTTTACCATTCTGAAGAACTCATCAATGCTCACCCTTTCCTGCTGTTTACGTTTCTTCTCGCCAGGCAGACCGTGCCACAGCCAGTCCTTCTGCTGCTGTGTCAGTTCGAAGTAAGGCTTGAAGATAGGGAAGTCATATTCTGCAGCTCTGCGGATGAATTCCTTGAGCCACATACCCATCTTTTCGCCTCGCCAGCAAACCACACATCCGTCATATACGCTCATCGAAGTGTTCGGAATGACGAGTTTCTCATCGATGCCTATTATGCTGCCGAAACCTTCACAGGTAGGGCAGGCTCCGAGAGGAGAGTTGAAGGCAAACATATTGTCGGTAGGCTCTTCAAACTGCATGCCGTCAGCTTCGAACCGGGTAGAGAAGTCGTAGCAGATATTGCTTGGCAGGAAGACGAGGCGGCAGGCTCCATCTCCCTCATAGAAGGCAGTTTCGGCAGAATCCATCAGTCGGCTGATGTCATCCTTCTCATCGCTTACCGAAGCACGGTCGATGACCAGGAAGATTTCTTCATCCTTCTGCTGCATTCTCTTTCTCAGTTTATCGCCGCTTACTTCCAGCAGATCCTTGTCAGCCTGCTCCATGAAGTCTTCTATGCGCACGAATTCACCTTTTATATATATACGCGCGTAACCTTCCTGGTTGTACATCTCCAGCTGTTTGCCCAGACTGCGCCCTTCGATGACGTGGATAGGGGCGAGGATGACAAACCTGGTACCCTGGGAATACTGTCGGGTACAGGCGAGTACATCTTCGGTAGTATGGCGTTTCACCTCCTGTCCGCTGATAGGCGAATAGGTTTTTCCGATGCGTGCGTAGAGCAGTCGCAGGTATTCGTAGATTTCGGTATTGGTGCCCACGGTAGAGCGTGGGTTGCGCGAAATCACTTTCTGTTCGATGGCGATGGCAGGTGGCAATCCCTTGATGAAATCACATTCCGGTTTGCTCATACGTCCCAGAAACTGGCGAGCGTACGAAGAGAGCGACTCCACATAGCGGCGCTGGCCCTCAGCATATAAGGTATCAAAAGCCAACGATGATTTTCCCGATCCGGAGACGCCCGTAATGGCAACAAACTTGCCCTGAGGTATCTTCACATCGATATTCTTGAGGTTGTTGGCTCTTGCCCCTTTTATTTCTATATATTTATCTTTCCCCATTTTTTTACCTTTTTACTTTTTTACCTTTATTCATGGTGGTAAGGTTCACCTTTTATAATAGTACATGCGCGATAGAGCGCCTCGGTAAAGATAAGGCGCACCATCTGATGCGAGAAGGTCATCTTGGAGAGGGAGATCTTCTCGTTGGCGCGGTCGTAGACAGACGGTGAGAAACCGTAAGGACCGCCGATGACAAAGACGAGCCTGCGGGCAGTAGCCTGCTTGCGCTCTATCCATTTGGCAAACTCGATGCTTCGGAATTCCTGTCCATGTTCATCCATCAGCACCACGGTATCTGAAGGCTGGAGGAGTTTCAGAATCAGTTCTCCTTCCCGTTCCTTCTGCTGCTGTTCGCTGAGACTCTTGGTGTTCTTGAGCTCAGGAATGGTTGTTATGTTGAAAGGCATGTAATGGGTGATGCGTTCAGCATAATCCTTGATGCCCGCAATGAAATGCTTGTTTACGGTCTTTCCGACCAAAATGAGTTCTGTCTTCATTTCGATGGCGTTTTCTTCCTATACACTTTCATGTTTACTCTTCGCTTCGTCCCTGTAATATCCTGTTCCTATTCTTTTCGGATTCTTCGGGAACCAGCCTTTCTCGCACCGTTGTCTCTGTTCGAAGAGTTCACCTATGCTCCATAGGGATGAAGCACCTACTACGCCCAATATGGCAGAGAAGAGCACGTTGGCAACCAGGAAGGCAGCTCCGATGCAGATGATGCCCGCAACGAGGAAAACCCACCAATAGCGGGTGCCTGTATAATATTCCGTCTTCATGACGATAGGGTGAAAGATACCTATTATTAAAAAGGTGGATACGGCGATGATGACGCCCGTGTAATATACTTCCATATTCTATTGTTTTTATATTTTGTTCATTCAACTTTTGTTATCTTACCAATACAATATTGCTAAATAATAGCCTTATTCTATTTTCAATTCCATTTCAATGTGCAAAAATACAAAAAAAACTTCATTCTTGCTTGGTTTATCAAAATTTTTATATAACTTTGTACGCAAATAGAGAAATTATGCATTGTTTTCGTGCACATCCTTCTCGATAAGAATTAATTAATAACATAATATAATCAAACTATGGCTAATAACGCAGAATTGATCAAGCAGTGTGAAGAAAGAGCACAGCAGTGGCTCACACCTGCTTTTGACGAAGAAACTCGTAAAGAAGTAAAGGCAATGCTCGACGCAGAGGACAAGTCTGCTCTCGTTGATGCATTCTATCAGAACTTGGAGTTCGGTACTGGTGGTTTGCGCGGTATCATGGGCGCAGGTACCAACCGCATGAACAAGTATATCGTTGGTATGGCTACACAGGGCTTTGCTAACTACATCCTCAAGGCTTTCCCAGGTGAGGAGAACCTTTCTGTAGTGGTAGGTCACGACTGCCGTAACAACTCCCGTCTCTTCGCTGAGACCGTAGCTGCCATCTTCTCTGCCAATGGCATCAAGGCTTATCTCTTCGAGAGCCTCCGTCCTACACCAGAGATTTCTTTCGCTATCCGCGAACTCGGTGCAAAGGCTGGTGTCAACGTAACTGCTTCTCACAACCCTAAGGAGTACAACGGTTACAAGGCTTACTGGAGCGACGGTGCTCAGGTTCTGGCTCCACACGATACAGGTATCATCGAGGAGGTAAACAAGGTTATTATCGACCAGGTGAAGTTTGAGGCTAACTGGGATCTGATCAAGATTATCGGTGGTGAGATGGATTACGACTACATGACAGCCGTTCATTCTGCTATGATTGACCAGGATGTCATCAACCGTCAGAAAGACCTCAACATCGTTTATTCAGCTATGCACGGTACAGGTCGTGTCATCGTTCCTCTCTGTCTGCGTTCTTGGGGCTTCCAGAACATCAATGTAGTTCCTGAGCAGATGGTAGTAGATGGTAACTTCCCAACAGTGGTTTCTCCTAACCCAGAGAATGCAGAGGCTATGACCCTCGGTATGAAGCTCGGTACTAAGTTGAACGCTGACCTCGTGGTAGCTACCGACCCAGATGCTGACCGCCTCGCTATCGTTTGCCGCGACGACAAGGGCGAGTGGATGATTATCAATGGTAACCAGACAGCCATGATGTTCTGCTACTACATCATCGAGAACAAGAAGAAGTTGGGCAAGTTGAAGCCAACAGACTTCCTCGTAAAGACCATCGTAACAACAGAAGTTATCGCTGAGATTGCCAAGAAGAACAACGTAGAGTTACGCGACTGCTACACTGGTTTCAAGTGGATTGCACGCGAGATAGCTATCTCTGAGGGTAAGCAGGACTACATCGGTGGTGGTGAGGAGAGCTTCGGTTTCTTGCCATACGATAAGGTACGCGATAAGGATGCTCCTGCATCTATCTGCCTCATCTGCGAGATTGCAGCATGGGCTAAGGATCAGGGCAAGACTCTCTACGACCTCCTGATGCAGATTTATGCAGAGTATGGCTTCAGCAAGGAGTTTACTGTAAACGTAGTTCGCCCAGGTAAGACTGGTGCTGACGAGATTAAGCAGATGATGGCAGACTTCCGTGCCAACCCTCCACAGGAGTTGGGTGGCAGCAAGGTGGTAACCTGGAAGGACTATCAGAGCCTGGAGGTTAAGCATGCTGACGGCAGCGTAGAGAAGCTCGATATGCCTGCTACAAGCAATGTACTCCAGTGGTTCTGCGATGACAACACCAAGGTAAGTGTCCGTCCATCAGGTACAGAGCCTAAGATCAAGTTCTATATTGAGGTTAAGGATCCTTCATTCAAGTGCGCTGGCTGCTACAACCGCTGCACAGCTGCTGCAATGGATAAGATCGAGGCTATCAAGAAGAGCCTGAAGTTGGATTAATTTCATAGGAAATCATATCATGGCGCTCCGGTAATTATTGCCGGAGCGCTTTTCATTCCAGTAGCCGTTTATTTTTCTCGAAATAAGGTAGCAAGTTACCCTCATTATCATGTTTTTACAGAAAAAAAGCAAAAAGACTTGCATATTTTCTGATTTTTATTTACCTTTGCACCCATATTACAAAATTATAACATAGAATTATACTCTTATGGGAGGCATTTTCGGAACTATTTCCAAGAAAAGCTGTGTCGCTGATCTCTTTTACGGCACAGATTACAACTCACATCTCGGCACACGCCGGGGCGGTTTGGCAACCTACAGTAGTGAGAAGGGCTTCGTGCGCTCTATCCACAATCTGGAAAGTTCATACTTCAGAACGAAGTTTGAACCTACACTCAACAAGTTTGAAGGAGCTACATCGGGCATCGGCGTGATTAGCGATACAGATGCCCAGCCACTCATCATGAACTCTCATCTTGGCCGCTTTGCCATTTGCACTGTAGCTAAGATAGTAAACAAGGATGAACTTACTCAGCTTCTGCTCGAAAAGAACATGCACTTTGCTGAAATGTCTTCGGGTAGTACCAATCCTACTGAGTTGGTGGCTCTGCTTATTATTCAGGGTAAAACCTTCAGAGAAGGTATCGAAAACGTTTTCCATCACATCAAAGGTTCCTGCACCATGATGATCCTTACCGAGGATGGCATTATCTGTGCGCGTGACAGTTGGGGACGTACTCCAATCATCATCGGCAAAAAGGAAGGTGCCTATGCGGCTTCCAGCGAAACCACCTCGTTCCCTAACCTTGATTATGAAACAGCATATGAGGTAGGACCAGGCGAAATCGTGAAGATTACAGCTGATGGCATGGAGCAGATCCGACCTGCCAACAAGAAGATGCAGGTTTGCTCTTTCCTCTGGGTTTACTACGGATTCCCTACATCTACCTACGAGGGCAAGAATGTAGAGGAGGCGCGTTTCACCAACGGCTTTAATCTCGCCAAGACCGATGATGTGGAGGTAGACTGCTGCAGCGGTATTCCTGATTCAGGTACGGGTATGGCGATGGGTTATGCTGCCGGCAAGGGTGTGCCTTACCAGCGCTGCATTGCCAAGTATACGCCTACATGGCCTCGCAGTTTTACTCCAAGCAACCAGAGCATGCGTTCACTGGTAGCCAAGATGAAGCTGATTCCTAACAAGGCGATGCTGAAGGGCAAGCGTGTGTTGTTCTGCGATGACAGTATCGTTCGTGGTACCCAGCTTCGCGACAATGTGAAGGTGCTTTTCGACCAGGCAGGCTTGAAGGAGTGCCACATGCGTATTGCATGTCCTCCATTGGTATATGGTTGTCCGTTCATCAACTTCACTTCTTCAAAGAGTGATATGGAGCTGATTACCCGTCGCATCATCGAGAAGTTTGAGGGCGATGCCAACAAGAATCTTGAGAAATACGCTACCACTGGTTCTCCTGAGTATCAGAGAATGGTAGATGAGATTGCCAACCAGTTGGGCTTGACTTCCCTGAAGTTCAACACCATCGAGCAGTTGGTAGAGGCTATCGGTCTTCCAAAGTGCCAGGTATGTACCCATTGTTTCGATGGCAGCAGCGCATATACTCTGAATGAGTTTGCTGATGAAGACTAAAATAAGAATATAGGTTCTTGATAGATAAGAAGATAGGTCTAGCGACCCCGCTTAGCGAGGTGTAACTAGACCTATTTTTATATTATTTCTCGGCAAAATCATCTTTTGCATAAAATGTATTATTTTGCATAGAACGTAAACTTGTTCTTGTAATCTCTGTTCACGCAGACGGTTGCCTTGCGCTGGGAGAGATTGTATACCACCGACCACTGGGTATGGCTCGTTGGATTGCCTGGAGTTTCTGCCTGACTCACACCATTGAGCAGATTCATGGCTCCTTCCTCTGACAACTGGTTCCTGTTCTGCTTGATGACGAATTCCATCATGTCGTAGCGGGTCTTGCCGTGGTTCGAGAGTTTCGGACCTTTATCTGAACATGCCATGGTTTCAGATACATAGAAGTTGCTGGCATAGCGCTTTTCTATCACCTCGCGGGTGTTTGGCAATACGTCAGGATATTTGAAATGAGTCTTTCCGTCTTCACCCGTATATTCATCGTCGATGTAAATCTTGCTTTGGTGATCCTTGTCATATACGAATTCTACGATGGCGTAACGGCCCGTGGCATCTGCCATGTAGAAATGATAGTTGCCGTCATTATCCGGTATCCAGAGGTCATATCCGTTCAGAATCTTGAGAGCTTCATCTACAGTTCTTGCATGATCCAGCATCATGCGTAAGGCCAGGGTTGTAGTCAGTTTCTTGCCCGTGCTTGCCTGCTGGGTTGGCTTGCCGTCGAGATGGAGTACGGATACGGCAAAGCCTGCCTCGTTCATGCCGTCCATCAGAAGATATGGGAATGCCATGATATAGGAAAGGTCTTGCGTCTTATGTTTCTCAAACTGTTCCTTGTTATATAGAATGTAATGCCAGAGATCCTGCCGGTAACCTATCCAGTAGGCATCCACCATGCTAATGGATTTCAGTCCACCTTCTGGAGCCGTGCGAACCAGGGCTGCTGCAATCGGTTCATTATCGTGAGAGTAGTCAAAGTTGCGCCCCATCAGATAATCACCAGTATCTGGTGTCGTAACAGCAAAGGCACTGCAGCCGGCATCCAGCTTGACTCTTGCCTTGAGCCAGGATGGTGTTTTGTCGCAGAGGGTTTTCAATACGGCACCAATCAGTTGGGTGTTGTCGGTAAGATTATAGCCTGATATGGTAGAGAGTTTGTAATCCTCCGTATAGTCAAGATAGAAGAATCTTCCGTCTTTCAAGTCCTGGATGGACCGGACCATCTCCAGTTTCTTGGCATCGGTCAGCAGACTGGCTGGTACGTCCTGATAGTGTGCCTGATAGTTTACTTCTTCATGGTCATCATCGCTGCATGAAGATAGCAGAAACATACAGAATGTGATGCTGAAACTTAAGCATAAAAACAGAAACCATTGTATGTGCTTACTGTTGAAAGTGATATTCTTTTTCATACGTAATTAGTATTAAATGATTGATAAATGATTTGAATTTTCAAATGCAAAAGTAATGGAAAACCACTCTCGGTAGGGAGAAAAGTACACTGAAAAATGCTGATTTTTCTGGAATTATAAAAAAATATCCCTCAAAATACATCAAAACCAATCTTTTTTATTATTTTTGCAAGAAGAAAAAGCGATTCGTCTGTCTGTGCAAAATGATTCGTTAGTCAGGGCAAACCAGCCTCATCTGTCAATACGAAATAATTTATCTATCCATTATGAATATGAAAGAAAAGAACGCAAAGAAATCTAAGATACATCAGTTAGGATTCTCTTTCCTGAAGAGAGAATCTAATTACTTGGACCGCCAACGTCAAGCTATCCTTGTGTGTTTCTCCGTGATGCTCTCTTTGGGCATCCTGTCAAATATCCTGGGCTTTTCTGGAGCCTTTGATCCGTTTTTTACCGTGTCTAACATCGTTTTTCTGATTGTCGTGTTATCCTCCTTCCTGGCTTATCTCTTCGGGAAAATCCCAATGGTGAGGGCAATCGTTTGTATCGCTATCGCCACCCAGTGCTTTATCGGAGCTGATATCCTCTACAGTGTCTTTATGCCTACGCTGAAAGATAACAGAATGGTGATTCTCATCAATATGCTTATCCTTTCAGGCAACATGTTTTTCTCGCTGGCGGCTTATCAGGCGCGTCTCACACGCTGGCTGGTGGGAATAGCTTTTGGGGTTTATATATTGAGTGTGATTGTAACGGGGGATGAATCGCTCATGGATTATTTCTTCATGATGATGCTCATATTGCTTTTTATCAGCGTGCTGAGTCTGGCTGTTGCCAGAAACGGTGAGTATCTTGTCAATGCGAACAGAACGTTGCAGCGTGATGAGGAAGAACTGCTCCAGGTGCTGAAGATAAACAAAAAGCAGATTAAGGCATACGTGGCTCTGGCGAAGGAAAGGCATGATGTTAAACTTACCGCGCATTTGCTGGATCTTCTGGGTGAGGCTTCGCAGAAGAATGTCATAGACAATGTAATGCAATATCTCCAGACCCGCGAATTGAGCAAACAGAACATTGAACGCGTCTTTCCCGAGTTGAGTGCCTCTGAACAGGAAATCTGTTATCTTATCCTGCAGAACAGAAAGCTGAGTGAGATTTGCACGCTGCTCAGCAAGTCGGAATCGAACATCACTACCCAGCGGGCCAACATCAGAAAGAAGTTGGGAATGGGCTCTGCTGATAACCTGAAGAAGGTTCTGGAGAAGCGCATAGCTGAAAGCCAGTAGGCCGATGAGGCTGATACTGAACCATATCCTGTTATTTTCGGAAATTTTGAACATATTGTGATAAGATGTGAATAGTCTTTTATCACCGAAAAGCCGTACCTTTGCACCCAGATAATAAATGAAACGTAAATCAATAGAAATCATTAAGAAGAAATGAAGAAAATAATCATCTTATGTTTCGCGCTCGGAGCTTTCCATACACTTGGCGCACAGGAGACGCTTACGCTCAGCCAGTGCCTGCAGATGGCAGTGGATAATAACCTGTCGCTCCAGAGCAGCCGAAACGAAATAGCTAAGGGAAAGTACGCTATCAGCGAAAATCAGGCTAAACTCTATCCGCAGATCAATGCGGTGGCACAGCTCAACGACAACTTTACGCCACCTGTTTCGGTTACCGACGGCTCGGCTTACGGCAAGCCTTATAATGTAACCAAGACGTTGCAGTATAATGCATCGGCGGGTGTACAATTGCAGATGCCACTGTATAACCAGATGATTCTTACCGCCATCGACATTACCAAGATTGCCGATAAGCTCAACCAACTCTCTTATGAGAAGGCGCGTGAAGACCTTATCGTGCAGACTGCCAAGATGTATTACATGGCGCAGAACACATCTGAGCAGATTCGTCTGACGGATGACAACATCAAGCGACTGGTAGAACTCAGAAACATCACCCAGGCTTTCTATGATAACCAGATGAGTCTGGAGGTAGATCTGAAGCGAGTGAATCTCAATATCGAGAACCTCACCGTGCAGCGCGATAATGCCATCGCCATGCTCGAACAGCAGTATACCATGCTCAAGTATGTGATAGATTATCCTGCCGAGAAGGAGATGAAGGTGACAGCCGTAGATCCGGGAAAGATAGAGATGGTGAAGGCTGACGGACTGGATACGGGACTCTACGAACTCCAGTTGCTGGAACAGAAGAAACAACTCACGAAGAAGCAGACCAAACTAGCCAAGGACGGTTATCTGCCATCGCTCTCGCTGACCGGAAACCTGATGTATTCTGCCTTTACCGATAGGATTGATCACTGGATTCATTCGGGCGAATCAAACCATTGGTATGGTTCCAACGGTCTGGGCATCCAGCTGAGAGTGCCTGTATTCGATGGTTTTGAAAAGCGTTCTAAAATCAGAAAGGCGAAGATAGAGGAGGAGAATGCACGCATCGGTTACGAGGACGCCCTGAAGGGACTGCAGGCAAACTATATGAATGCGGTGAGCGAGGTGAACAACAGTCAGCGCAACTACAAGAAACAGTTTGATAATTATACCATGGCGCAGGATGTTTACAACGTAACAGCCGACCAGTATAAGGAGGGTGTGGCTTCGATGACAGCGGTGCTGCAGGACGAGATGCGCATGAGCGAGGCGATGAACAATTATCTTACAGCCTACTATCGCTACAAGGTTGCCAATCTCTCGCTGCTCAAGCTGACTGGACAGCTCAACCAGATTTCGGTTGCTAAATAACGGAGAAGAATAAATCATTAAAAAATAAAATATAAACAGGAAAACGGGATGTAAAAAACTTTACTTCATATTCCCTGATTCCAAATTACAATAAAACTATGGAACAGAACGAAAATAAAAATGTAGAAACAGCAGAGGCTACACAGGTATCTCACGAAGAAACCAGGAAGAAACTCAAGAAACAGCGCGTAAGACAGATTATCGCCAGTCTGATAGGTGTTGCTATTCTGGCTTTCGGACTCTGGAAAATCGTATGCCTCTTCCTCGATTATAACTCTAACGAAACGAGCAATGATGCTCAGATAGAGCAATATATCTCACCGGTTAATCTCCGTGCATCCGGCTATATCGCCAAGGTATGCTTCAGAGAACATCAGGAAGTACACAAGGGAGATACCCTCCTTGTGCTCGACGACCGGGAGTATCGTATCCGTCTGATGGAGGCTGAAGCAGCCCTCAAGGATGCCAAGGCAGGAGCCAATGTCATCAACGCTACAGAGCAGACCACCGAGACATCAGCTTCTATCTATCAGGCATCTATTGATGAAATAAATGTACGACTTGCCAAACTAGCCAAGGACTGCGAGCGCTATCGCAACCTGGTAGAAAAGAAGGCGGCTACTCCTATCCAGCTCGAACAACTGGAGGTAGAATATGCAGCCACCAAGAAGAAACTCGAAGGGGTAAAGAAGCAGCAGGCTGCTGCCTATAAGGGAGTAAACGAGGTAACTACCCGCAAGCAGAATGTGGCTGCCTCCATCGAGCGTGCCGAGGCTGCCGTAGAGATGGCAAAGCTGAATCTCTCTTACTGTGTGGTTGTGGCTCCTTGCGATGGTAAACTGGGTCGCCGCTCTATCGAGGAGGGACAGATGGTAAATGCAGGAACCACCATTACCTACATCATTCCAACCAACAACAAATGGGTGATTGCCAACTATAAGGAAACCCAGATAGAGAATCTCTATGTAGGACAGAAGGTGCGCATGACCGTAGATGCCATCAGCAACAAGGAGTTTGAGGGTACGGTGACCGTCATTTCTGGTGCTACCGGTTCGAAATATTCGCTGGTACCTACAGACAATTCGGCTGGCAACTTTGTCAAGATTCAGCAGCGTGTGCCTGTAAGAATCGATTTCAACAACCTCAGCAAAGAGGATAATGAGCATCTTGCTGCCGGCATGATGGTGGTTGTCAAGGCTGAGAGAAAGTAAAAAACAGCTAGATGGAAATGAAGTAATATATGGAAGAAGAATATAAGAATTATCCGTTTTATGATTGGGTGCCCAAACCACTCGGCATCATCTTCATGATTGTCCTCTTCGTACCGATGATTACGATGAGTGGTGTCTATTCTGCCAACAGCGGCGAGATGATGAGCGGGCTCGGCATCCAGTCGGAATACATCGCCTTTGCGGGCTTCTGTACCTCGATAGGAATGGCGGCTTTCTCGCCGTTCTTCTATGAACTGGTGTGCATCCGTAGAGAGAAGATGATGTGTATCGTGGGCTTCTCCATTCTCTTTATCCTCAGTTTTGTGTGTGCCCAGACCGACTCTCTGTTTATACTCGGACTGTGCAGTCTGCTGATGGGTTTTGTCCGTCAGACGCTGCTGATGGCGCATCTCTTCGTGCTCATCAGATATGGTTTCGGAATAGAGGCTACGAGGAATATCACGCCGGGATGCGAGCCTACTACCGAGAAAGCATGGGATGCGGTAGATTCGGAGAAGATGGTTTCGCAGCCGGTCATCTATCTCTTCTTCATGATTATCGGACAGTTGGGAACCTGGCTAACGGCATGGCTTGCCTATGCCTATGAGTGGCAGTATGTTTATCATTTCATGATGGCATTCATGCTGGCAGGCATCATCATCGTGTTCTTCACCATGCCTTATCATGAGTATCCGATGCCTAAGTTCCCGATAACGATGTCGAAGTTTGGCAATGTTACGGTGTTCAGTATCATGCTCTGTTCGTTTGCTTATGTCATGGTTTTCGGCAAGACGCTCGACTGGTTTGATGATCCTACCATCCGTTTCTCTTCGGTGGTCTGTCTTATCTTTACCGCTCTGTTCATCTATCTGGAGAAGACGCGGCGTTCACCTTATTTCATCATGGAGGTGTTCCAGCTCAGGGTCATCAACTACGGCATCCTGCTCTTCTTCCTGCTGATGGTCTGCAATTCGAGTGCCATGTTTGTCAATGTGTTCACCAATGTGAGCATGAAGATAGACAACTGGCAGAACGCCACCTTGGGCAACTGGGTGATGGTGGGCTATACCGTGGGACTGATATTCGCCGTCATCGCCAGAGCCAAGAATGTTCACCTGAAGTGGATGTACTGTCTGGGCTTCCTCTTTATCGGAGCCTATGCGCTGTACATGTATTTCGAAGTACAGAACGACGGCATGTATGAGCGTATGAAATGGCCTATCATCATCCGTTCTACGGGAATGATGCTGCTCTATTCGCTCATCTCCACGATAGCCAACCAGCGCATGCCTTACCGCTTCATGTCAACCTGGGTTTGCATCATGCTTACCGTTCGTATGGTCATTGCACCTTGCATCGGCTCTGCGCTCTATACCAATGTGCTTCAGCACAGACAGCAGTATTATGTAACCCGCTTTGCCCAGGAATACGACCGCACGAACATAGAGACGGCGAAGACTTACGACCAGACGGTGAGAGGCATGCAATATCAGGGCAAGAGTGTAACCGAGGCGCAGAATATGGCTGCCATGAGTACGAAGGGAAAGGTACAGGTACAGGCCACGCTGGTGAGTATCAAGGAGATGGCAGGCTGGACCTTCTACGGCTGTCTGCTGTGTGCCGGACTGATGCTCGTTCTCCCTTGGCGCAAGCGCAATATCAGGGAACTGACGCGTGAGTATCTGCTGAAGAATGTAGACGTGAAATCCCTGGGAAGAAGGTAGGGGAGTGCTAAAATATCATAAAAGATACAGGCTGCTCATCTGATGAATGGATATTTTTGTTATCTTCGCAGTTAAATCTGAAGATAACAGACCCATATTCATCATGAAAATAACAGATAATATCATCATATATGAGGCTCATGAGTTTCCTCAGCTGTTGATGCAGCCTTTCTACTCCGACTATGTCGGAATCGTAATCTGTCATCAGGGGATGTTCCGTTTCTGCGTAGACGGAACATCCTTTGTTGCATCTGAGGGTGAGACCGTTTTCCTCTCCAAAGGAGTGATGTTTCATGTGCAGGAAACGGGCAAGAACCTTAAATATACCCTTCTTTTTTACCGTGCTGAACAGATTCGTCACATGTTGGGCAATACCGTGGTTACCATGCGTCTTTATGCTACGATTTATCCCAAACCCTGCCATGTCAGGACGACGGGTTATGAGGATATGCTCACTTCTTATGCCCTGATGCTGAGGAAACTGGAGCTGGAAAAAGAGAAGAGTGGTGAACTGGATGCCTATTGTGTGCATGAGCAGAAACTGTTGCTGATGGCTGTTACGTACCGGTTGTGCAGCATCTTCTCGGCATCGTTCAAGGCTGCCGGCAAGGAGATGGAACGGAAGATTGCCATCTTTGAGTCGCTGGTACTGCTGATAGAGAAGAATTATATGCGTGAGCGCAGTGTGGCTTTCTATGCAGACGAACTCTGTCTTACACCGAAATATCTGTCGGTACTGGTCAAGTCGGTTTGCGGTCAGACGGTCCAGCAGTTGCTTTTCAAGGCGATGATCCGTCGCAGTATCTATCTGATGAAGAATACCACGAAGACGATACAGCAGATAGCCAATGAACTCAGTTTTCCCAATGCTTCAGCCTTCGGAACCTTCTTCAAGAAACATACCGGTCTGTCGCCTAAGCATTACCGCAATTGGGAAGAGGGGAATGAACCGCCTTCTTTCAAATAAAGATTTCATCCTATACCTATAAAATAAAAAAGGGACAGAGGAATTGTGCTGTCCCCTGTCCCGAAACTGTGATATAACTAAAACAACTGAGCGAAAGCCTCGGCTGTCTTTCCTGTATAGGTCTTCATCTCTGTAACTGGCTTGTAACCGAAATCCTTGAAGGCAAGGAGCTGTGTGGCAACAAACTGGTGGTCGTCAGAGATGCAAGCCTGTAACTTCATATTACCCATGTTGATGGCAGAAACAGGGAATTTGCTGATCGCTGTTTCTACATCCTGAGGGGCTGCGCTGAGGATGTTCTCAAGCTTTCTTCCATCCTCTGCAGAATATTCCTTCTCTTTTATCTTAATCACGCTGTTGGTAGGTTGATAGATGAGCTTGACAGTCAAACCCATGAAACCTTTCTTTACCTGTACATCCTGGAGTGCCAAAACATCAGCACCCATCTCTAAATGATTAATCTTTGCCATAATTTTATACTGTTATTTGCTTATTCTTAATTCTTGAAAAATAATATATATTGAACTGTTTTTTTTGTTTTGAATAGGGGTGTAACCAGTCTTATCGCAAATCTTAGGAAAGATGCGATAAACCTATATGAAATTTTAAAAAGAGAAAAGAATAAGAACTAACAGAGCAGACGTCGCAGGCAAATGACATAATACTTGCTGGCGACATCAAAGTGGATTGGGGCAGTTTCCTGTCGGAAAGGCTCCATGCCACCTTCTATAGCTGATAAAAGGGATGATAAATAACGGATTCTATTTGTAAGCAATCTACTGGCAGTCTGACTGTTGTGCATGTTGCCACTTGGCAATAAGCGCTGCGGACGGCTGCTACAGATGCGGTAAGCAAGCTGTGAAGCGTTTTCAAGTTGTGCCTCAGGCTGGCTCTTGTCATACTCAACCTTTGTCAAACCATCTTTCTTATGGCTTGCATATTCGGTATAAGAATCCTCGGGAGTAAAAGAAATAGAGGCAGCAGATACCTCTCCATAGCCTGAGAAGACCATGGACACCAGAAAAAGGATGTATAGTATCAACTGCCTCATATTAAATATATTATGGTATCAGGAGAAATTCCCGACACCGGGGATGATTAATAGCTTCTTGCGATGATGACACGGGCTACGGCTGGCTTGCCGCTTACCATGTCGACACCTGGAGTCTGCTCGTAAGCGAAAGGCACGCAGCGGATGGTAGCCTGAGTCTCTTCCTTGATCTTAGCCTCGGTCTCGGCTGTACCGTCCCAATGGCAGAGGAAGAAACCACCGTCCTTCACACGCTCCTTGAACTCCTCGTAGTTGTCGCACTCGTAAACGTGAGCATCACGGTAAGCACGAGCCTTCTCGAAGATATTCTTCTGGATGTCTTCCAACATATCCTTTACGCGCTCAACGATACCGTCGAAGCTTACGTTCTCCTTCTCCAAGGTATCACGACGCATAATCTCGATGGTGTTGTTCTCCAAGTCACGGCCACCCATAGCGAGACGTACAGGAACACCCTTCAACTCATAGTCAGCGAACTTGAAGCCAGGACGCTTTGCAGGGTTATCATCATACTTCACGGTGATGCCCAACTCGCGGAGCTGGTCGATGACAGGCTGCAACTTAGCAGTAATCTGCGCCAACTGCTCGTCGCCCTTGTTGATAGGAACGATAACCACCTGGATAGGAGCCAGCTTTGGAGGCAATACGAGACCGTTGTCATCGCTGTGAACCATGATGAGGGCACCCATCAGTCGGGTAGAAACACCCCATGAAGTAGCCCATACATACTCAGGCTTGTTCTCCTTGTTCAAGTAGGTTACATCGAAACTCTTGGCGAAGTTCTGACCCAGGAAGTGAGAAGTACCGCTCTGGAGAGCCTTGCCATCCTGCATCATTGCCTCGATGGTATAAGTGTTCAGGGCACCTGCGAAACGCTCAGTCTCACTCTTCACACCCTGCAATACAGGAACGCCCATGTAGTTCTCTGCAAACTCAGCGTAAACCTTGAGCATCTCCTGAGCCTTTGCCTCAGCCTCTTCCTTAGTAGCATGAGCGGTATGACCCTCCTGCCAGAGGAACTCAGAAGTACGGAGGAACGGACGGGTACGCATCTCCCAACGCATTACGTTACACCACTGGTTGCAGAGGATAGGGAGATCACGCCATGAATGGATCCAGTTCTTATAGGTGTTCCAGATGATAGTCTCAGAAGTAGGACGGATGATAAGCTCCTCATCGAGCTTTGCGTTAGGATCAACCTCAACCTCTTTGCCATCCTCTGTAGAACGGAGGCGGTAGTGGGTAACTACGGCACACTCCTTGGCGAAACCTGCCACGTGCTCAGCCTCACGAGAGAAGAAACTCTTCGGGATGAGGAGAGGGAAATATGCGTTCTGTACACCTGTCTGCTTAAACATCTTGTCGAGCTGCTGCTGCATCTTCTCCCAGATAGCGTAACCGTATGGTTTGATAATCATACAACCACGAACTGGTGACAACTCAGCGAGATCAGCCTTTACTACCAAATCATTGTACCACTGACTGTAGTTGTCAGCGCGCTTGGTTAAATTCTTGAGTTCTTTAGCCATATTGCTTTTTTCTATTTATTTTGTTTTTATTTCTTCTGTTATTTATATATTAAGGTATAAGCATGAGCCCCTTCATCATCTGCTGCCGGCAGTTCATCTGTCTGCAGGTGTCTGAAATCCTACTTTTAGGGATTTTCCACCCCCAAATAGGTGATTTCCTAGCTCTATTTCGACAAATACCCTTAAATTTGCATGCAAAAATACAAAAAAATATTAGAAAACTCTCCATTATGGAGAAAAAAGAGTTATCTTTGCAATTAAATAACATAAATATAGGAGATTTTAAAATGAAAAAGACTAATTTTGCAGTTGCAGGCCTCTCTTTGTGCTTGCTTTTCTCAAGTTGTGGAACCAATCAGAAGACTGGTACAGCAGTAGGTGCCGGTTCTGGTGCAGCTCTGGGTGCTATCGTTGGTGGATTGCTCAATAATAGCCATCGTGGTACAGGTGCTCTCGTAGGTGCTGCTATCGGTGCAGCTGTTGGTGGAGGTGCTGGTAACCTCATCGGAAAGCACATGGATAAGGTAAAGGCTGAGGCTGAACGGGTGAAGAATGCACAGGTTGAGACTGTAACAGATGCCAATGGCTTGTCTGCCGTTAAGGTAACATTTGCTTCTGGTATTCTCTTCCCAACTAACGGTTCTACTCTCAGCAGCAGCGCAAAGACTGATTTGGCTCAGTTTGCCGGTGTATTGAAGAACAATACCGACTGCGAGGTTTCTATCCAGGGTTATACTGATGCTACAGGTAATGATGGTATCAACTTGCCATTGAGCCAGAAGCGTGCTGAGGCAGTTTACAACTATCTCGCTTCTTGCGGTGTTACCAGCCGTCAGGTAAAGAATGTTCAGGGTTTTGGTTCTGCTAACCCTGTTGTTAATACTACTGCTGCTTGCGCCCAGAATCGTCGTGTAGAGGTTTACATGTATGCTAGCCAGGCTATGATTAACGCAGCCAACAATGGTACATTGAAGTAATAACTTTCATGATCCTGGAAGGGAAAAAGCAAATAGATGATTTTGAAGAAAATCAAGAATATAGTAAAATGGGTGGTGGTGCTGTTTTTCAGTACCACCATTCTTGCTGTAGTGGCATATAGGTTCATTCCTGTATATGTCACTCCTCTGATGTTTATCCGATGCTTCCAGCAAGTAGCTGATGGAGAGAGTATTACCCTGCATCATCATTGGGTTTCGATGGATAAGATTTCGCCTCACATGCCAGTGGCGGTAATGGCGAGCGAAGATGCGAGATTCCTGAAGCATCACGGTTTCGACTTCAATGCCATCGAGAGTGCGGCGAAGAATAATGCACGTGGTGGAAAGGTGCATGGAGCCAGTACCATCAGTCAGCAGACCGCTAAGAATGTCTTCCTGTGGCCTGGCCGTTCATGGACCCGCAAGGGATTTGAAGTCTACTTTACCTTCCTCATCGAAATGATGTGGAGCAAGCAGCGCATCATGGAGGTTTATCTCAACAGCATTGAGATGGGACCGGGTATCTATGGTGTGGATGCGGTTTCAGAATATCATTTCGACAAGAAAGCGAAAGATCTGTTTCGTGGCGAGTGTGCGCTGATAGCAGCTACACTTCCTAATCCGCGCAAATTCAGTTCGCTGCATCCTAGCGCTTATATGAAAAAGCGCCAGCGACAGATAGAACATCAGATGAGATTTATCCCTACCTTCCCTCGTGAGGGTGAAGATTTCGACCCGGGCACGGCTGTGGGAGGATATAGGGGGAAGTAATACTTAGTTGATAGTTTATAGTTGATAGGGGTGACCTTAAAATAATTTTTTGCCTCAAATATTGATTCATGGATTTACTGAAAGACTTGAACGAAGCGCAGCGTGCTGCGGTAGAATATATTGACGGACCTTCGCTGGTGATAGCCGGTGCAGGTTCGGGTAAGACGCGTGTGCTTACTTATAAGATAGCTTATCTCCTGAGCCAGGGCATGAAACCCTGGAGCATCATGGCGCTCACCTTTACCAACAAGGCGGCAAGGGAGATGAAGGAACGTATCGGAAAACTGGTGGGAAATGATCTCGCCCAGCATCTCTATATGGGTACCTTCCACAGCATCTTCTCCCGAATCCTGAGAGCGGAGGCTGAGCATATCGGCTTCAACAACAACTTTACCATTTATGACGAAAGTGACTCGCGCTCGCTGATCAAGGCGATAGTGAAGGAGATGGGGCTGGATGATAAGAAGTATAAGCCTGCTGCCGTTCATGCCAAGATTTCGATGGCGAAGAACAACCTGATGAGTGCTGCGGCTTATGAGAGCGATGCGGCTATCTTCGAGCAGAACAAGCGTGCGCAGATGCCTGAGGTTGGTAAGATTTTCGTGGCTTACGTGCAGCGCTGCAAGCAGGCCAATGCCATGGATTTCGATGATTTGCTGACGCTTACCTATCAGCTCTTCAGGGAGCATGAGGATATTCGCCACAAATATGCCGCCCGCTTCGATTATGTCCTGGTGGATGAGTATCAGGATACCAATCACGTTCAGATGTCTATCGTCATGCAACTCTGTCAGGAGAAGCAGCGTGTTTGTGCCGTGGGTGATGACTCGCAGAGTATCTATAGTTTCCGCGGTGCCAATATCGATAATATTCTCAACTATCAGCGCCAGTTTCAGGGAACGCGTCTCTTCAAGCTGGAACAGAACTACCGCTCTACCCAGACCATCGTTGAGGCGGCTAACAGTCTGATCAAGCATAACCGCAACCAGATTCCTAAGGATGTGTTCAGCGAGAATGCGAAGGGTGAGAAGATTCAGTATAAGCCTGCTTACAGCGACAAGGAAGAGGCGGTGATTGTGGCGAAGGACGTGAAGCGTATCAGGCGCGAGGATGGATGCCAGTATAGTGATTTTGCCATTCTCTACCGCACCAATGCCCAGAGCCGCAGCTTCGAGGAGGAGTTCAGAAAGCAGGGTATTCCTTATCGCATTTATGGCGGACTGAGTTTCTACCAGCGCAAGGAAATCAAGGACATCATAGCCTATTTCCGTCTGGTGGCGAATCCGGATGATGAAGAGGCTATCAAGCGTATCATCAACTATCCGGCACGAGGAATAGGGGCTACTACGGTGCTGAAGATTGCTGACTGTGCCCATCAGAACCAGGTGAGTTTCTGGGAGGTAATCGGTGCCCCTGAGCAGTATGGACTGGCGGTTAACAAGGGTACGATGAACAAGCTGGAAACCTTCAGATTGCTGATTTCTTCGTTTATCGAACGGGCTCAAACTACGGATGTCTATGAATTGGGTGATGCCATTATCAAGGAGAGTGGTATCAGTCAGGATATCATGTCGGGCAAGGATGCCGATGATCTGGCACGTCAGGAAAACCTGGAGGAATTCTTGAGCGGTATGTCGGCTTTTGTGGAGGAACGCCGTGAAGAGGGTAGGTTTGATAAACTCTTCCTGCAGGATTATCTGCAGGATGTGGCGCTGCTTACCGATGCTGACAGCGATGGTGATAAGGATGAACCTCGTGTTTCTCTGATGACGGTTCATGCTGCCAAGGGTCTGGAGTTTCCTACGGTATTCGTGGTTGGTTTGGAAGAGAATATCTTCCCGAGTCCGCTTTCTGCAGCTTCGCTCAGAGAACTGGAGGAGGAACGGAGATTGCTTTACGTTGCCATTACGCGAGCTGAGAAACATTGTATCCTGACGAACGCCAAGAACCGCTGGCGATATGGCAAGATGGAGTTTGATAATCCGAGTCGGTTTATCGATGAGATTGACGGCAAGTTGATTGATAGCCAGGATGAGGCTGGTGGAAGCTTGTTTGGCTCTATGTCTGACCAGCCGGAGTGGGCGAGAGCGCAACGTCCTCGCAGACCATGGGAGGATGCTGAGCAGCCTAGATACAGTAGCAGGTATCAGAATTCCAAACCAGTAGCATCGCAGTTTGTGGCAGATCCTAAGCCTTCTCTCTTTGATGATGAACCAGAGACTTCACATACTTCCGGACGCTCGTCTGTTTCCGGACGCTCATCTCTCTCTGAAGGTAATTTCAAGTCTGTAAGAGCGCTGAATGCAGCTAAGCGTTATATGGAGACGCATTCTTCTCATCCTGCTTCTCGCAGTACTGGATCTTCTGCAGCATCAGTTTCTTCTTCTACAGCTTCATCTGCTGGCAGTTCTTCTTGCGGTTTACAAGAGGGAATGAAGATTGAACATCAGCGTTTTGGACGGGGAACAGTATTGAAGATTGAAGGTACTGGTGAGAATACGAAGGCTACGGTGGAGTTCGTTCATTCTGGCACCAAACAGCTTTTGCTGAAATATGCCAAGTTTACGGTTGTAGATTAAGCCTCGTATTTTACTTTAGTAAGTACGAAATACAGACATCTGTTCTTATTGGCAACGGGTATGTCTTTTGTCTGTAATTTTAGGTTTTTAACAAGATATTGGGCTCTTTAGTACGTAAAAGTATTAAAGAGCCTTAATTTTTACCCCTATTATTCGTTTTTCTTATAACTTTTGTTTACTTTTGCACTTGTTTTTAAGAACGATATGAAAAAATAATTTGATATAAGGACTAATAAACAGAACGATTATGAAAAAATTAATGATGGTGGCAGTAATTCTGCTTACTAGTGTAGGGAGTGTAATGGCGCAGAATGAGTATAAGCGTGGTATCTTTAACCATGTAGGTCTTAACGTGGGTGCAGGTACCGAGGGTATTAGTGTAGGTGTCGCTGCTCCTGTTACTAACTTCCTTGAGGTAGAAGCAGGTGTGAACATCATGCCGTCTTTCAAACTGTCTGGTGATTTGGATGTAGATGTCAATACCAGTTCTTTGCCTCAAGTACCTAATGTTCAGTACCCAACCAGTGCAACCATTCATGCAGAAGGCTCATTCGACCGTACCACCTTTAATGTAAAGGCTAATCTGTATCCATTCGGTGGTGGCAGCAAGTTCTTTATCGCTGCTGGTTTGTCTATTGGTGGTGAGAAGATTGCTGAGGTTACCGGTTCTTGCGATGAACTTCGTGATTTCTCTAATAAATACTTGAAAAATAATCAAACTTTGGAGCAACAGTTCCGTAAGGCTATATCAGCCAACTTGGGTGGTTACAACTTGGAGCTCGATGAGAACTATAACCTTCAGGGCGATATCCGTTGCAAGAATGTTCGTCCATACCTCGGTTTAGGTTTCGGCCGTCTGGTTCCTAAGAACCGTATCGGTTGCCGCTTTGAGTTGGGTTGCCAGTTCATGGGCAAGCTCAAGGTTTACCAGAATGGTAACGAGATAGATATCAATAAGGCATTGGAAGATGCTGGCGAGGATGATCTCTCTAAGTTTGTAAAAGACTTGAAGGTTTATCCTGTTTTGAAGTTCTCTCTTACAGGTAGAATCTTATAATATAGATAAAGAGTTATAAAAATAGATTGGGCAAGACCATCTCTGGTCTTGCCCTTTTTGTTTCTATATACTATAAATTGAAAAAGCGTCCCCGCAGTAGCCTCACGGTCACTACGGGGACTTTATATTACTAACATCTAACTTTAGCATTTTTGTTTAAACTTAAAAACAAATTCTTTATGAGAGTAATTTCTCTTTTATCTATAAACATAAACCAAGTATCTCATATATTGCAAGTAACTTGTATCCTGCAAATATCTTGTATCCTTAAATGCAAGTTCTTAGAAAAGTTAAACCCATAGACCAGTATCTCTACTAATATCTTGATTATTTTTATTTTATTGCTTTTTGTCTATTTAATATTTAATACTTTTAAGTTCACAATGCAAAGATATAAAAAAAATGGGTAAACTCCAAATTAATTTTGCTTTATTTTGTATTAAATGGCTTTTATTGTACTTATGCGGCGGTTTTTAAGGATTAACCGGCAAAGTTAAAGAGGGTGTATCATAAACAATCAAATGCTTTATGATACACCCTCTTTCTCAGGATTCTGAATATTGTCGTGTTTATAACGCTTCGTCTTCAGGACGTGGCATCTGTGTCTGGGGCTTCTGTTTCTTGCCTGACTTCATGAATAGTTTCTTCTTCTTGAGCCATGCAGCCTTGCGTATTTCGTATTCTTCGCGATGACGCTCCAAAAAATTATCTGCCATGTTTCGTTTCCTTTTTTACTTTGCGTTATGAATGCTTATTCTTCTTTAAACTTACTGTAAATCACCTTTATCTGTATAGGACTTGTCTCCTTGCCGTTGCTGTCGGTGGTTATTACACCTCTTTTCAGTCGGGTAGAAGCGAGTGACATATCGTGATTAATCTTGGAGATGACGGTAGTATAGCCCTGTGTGGTTGTGATGACGTTTACAGGAACCAGTACTACTTTATTCCAGTTTTCCCCCTTGCCCTTGTTCTTATACATGGCAGAAACCAGGTTGGCGATATTCTGGAATGTATAGGCATTCTTGTAGGAGCCGGTACTGCTGTAGCTTGCCGTATAAGAAGTACGGCTATCTGCTAACTTGCTCTTTTCGAAGAACGACTGCAAACTGTCTTTCTGAACCATCAGGATGGTGCTTGGTGTAGCAAAGTTGTATGGGTTGTCTTCGTTTTCATTGTTGAGTCGTGGGAAAGAGATGGTAGCAGTGTTGAGCGTATCCTTCTCATGACCTTTCATGATATCTTCGATAGGGAGGGTAACCTCGGTGAAGATACCTGCCGGTGACTTGAGATAAGTACATTTCTCCTGATCCTTACTTGCCAACTCCTCCAAGTTCTTGGTATCGTTCTCAATCTTGTTGAGCTGCAATACCTCTTCTGTACCATCGAAACGGTTGTATCCGATGCTTACAGCTGTACTGTCTTTATTGATGGTCTTGTGACGGGTCCAGTAGAAGATAAGCTCTGTATTCCAGATCTTAGCCATGTTACCCGTACCGCCTACGTTCTTGATATAGAAGCCAGGGCATACGTTGTGCAGGAACTTGTAGTTGGTCTTGAAGTACTCAGGATGTTCTGCGTATGTTTGCATGATGTAAGAACCATAGTTATTGTATGTCTTACCATCTTTCTTGTACTTCTTATTCAGGTAAATCTTGAAGTTCTTGACATCTGATGTATTGCTCAAGTTGTAATTACTGCTCCAATGCTGGTTGTTTTCGCTTACCCAGCCTTCCTTGAAGGCATCATAATTAGAGTAATACTCCTTATCTTCTGCCATCGGCTTTGTCATCTCATAGGCTGTCACCTTCATTGGGGCGATGGTATCACCATAGCTGGCATTGTATGAAACCAGGAGGTAGCATGAGTCTGCTTCGATAGAACCTTTATTTGCCTGCTTGATGTAATCGAGTGTATCTACATCGAAAGTAGGCAATACGCTCAACTGGGTCATGTAGTCGCCCTTTACATAGTTGCCGGTTTCCGGGTCTTTCATCTTTCCGATGAGCCCCGTGTTGTTGCGGCTCAATACGGAATCTGCTACTATAGACTTTGTGGTAACATTGAACGCTGAGTTAGAAATGTTAATGTTGTCTATCTTATTAGTGATGCTACCACCAATTCCCTCGGTGGTATCATCACATGCAGCGAAAGTAAGCGCTGCTATTACTAATACTGTTAAGAGTCTTAAAATTTTCATTATCCTTGTATGTATGTGTCTCTGTTGTCGGAATTTTATTCTGCGTCAGGACAAACCTTGTTGATGAAGTCTGCGTATGGCTCCTGGATATCTTCTCCCGGATAAGTCAGTACAGGCTTGTTCTTCTCCTTCGCATAATCAAAGAGAATCTGGGTAGCTTCTTCTTCACCTTCTACCACACCGTCGCTATAGTCGATGGCGAGTTTGCCGAGTTCAATGAAGTTGAAGTCGTCCTGATAGCCGTCGAGCAGTTCAGGCTTGGCATCGCGGAAGGCAACGCAACGTTTGAAGTTGGTACCCAGTTCACCCTTGAGTTCGTTGGTATAGAGAGCGGTAATTACCTTTGATTCTGCAAATGAAGGCTCTTCGCTGTAGGCTGTCTTTACATAGAATGGCACTACTGCGCTAGCCCAACCCTGGCAGACGATTACGTCAGGCTGCCAGCGGAGCTTCTTTACGGTTTCCAATACACCACGTGCAAAGAAGATAGCTCTTTCTCCGTTGTCGGCATATTCCTTTCCGTTTTCATCGGTGCCCATCTGACGGCTCTTGAAATAGTCGTCATTATCGATGAAATAAATCTGCTGTCGTGTTGTTGGTATAGATGCAACCTTGATGATCAGCGGATGGTCTGTATCATCTATGATAAGGTTCATACCAGACAGGCGAATGACCTCGTGCAATTGTCCGCGACGCTCGTTGATGGTGCCCCACTTAGGCATGAAGGTGCGGATCTCAAAACCTGCTTCCTGCATCTTCTGAGGCAGTTCGCGTCCCATGATTGACATGTGAGACTCGGCTACGTATGGGTCGATCTCCTGATTGATAAATAATACTTTTTTTGCCATAAAATTTAAATTTTATTCTTACGAATTACGTGCAAAGGTACAAAAAAAACTTCAAATAGGGGCATTTTTTCTCCGAAATTCATTATTTTCGGCAATAATTCGCATATTTTTAGGTTTTTTCTTTCTCATTTGAGAAAAAAGTTGTTATTTTGCACCCGAAAACAGATTATGACGATGAAAGTATTCAATAAGATTGTTGACCTCCAGAACGAACTCTTCATGTGTCGTAAGGAGGGAAAGGAAATCGGCCTTGTGCCAACAATGGGTGCGCTGCATGAGGGTCACGCCTCTCTTGTTAAGCGCAGTGTAAAGGAAAATGGCGTGACTGTAGTTTCTGTGTTCCTGAATCCTACACAGTTTAATGATCAGGGTGACTTGGATCGCTATCCTCGTACCCTCGATGCTGACTGCAAGCTCTTGGAGGCTTGTGGTGCAGACTATGTGTTTGCACCATCGGTGAAGGAGATGTATCCTACACCAGATACACGCCACTTTGAGTTTCCACCTGTTTCTACCGTGATGGAGGGTGCCAAGCGTCCGGGTCATTTCAATGGTGTATGTCAGGTAGTGAGCCGTCTTTTCTATATCGTTCGACCAACCCGTGCTTATTTCGGTGAGAAGGATTGGCAGCAGATTGCTGTCATCAAGCAGCTCGTGAAGTACATCAACAGCGATGTTCAGATTGTAGAGTGCCCTATTGTCCGTGATGAGGATGGTTTGGCTAAGAGCAGCCGTAATACTTTGCTGGCTCCTGATGAGCGTGCCATTGCGCCAAACATCTATAAGGCCCTGAAGGAGAGTGTGGAGTATGCCAAGACTCATACTGTACAGGAAACTCACGATAAGGTGGTTGCCGACATCAATGCTGTAGAGGGTCTGGAGGTAGAGTATTTCCAGATTGTGGATGGCGACAGCCTGCAGGATGTTTCTTCATGGGAGGATAGTGCATACGTGGTAGGTTGCATCACCGTTTATTGCGGTAAGACTCCTATCCGTCTCATCGACCATATCAAGTATAAAGGATAAATTCCTCTATAGATATTCTTTATTAAGTTTAATCCGTAACAGATCAAGTAATAACAGAACAATGCAGATAGAAGTATTGAAGAGTAAGCTCCATTGTGTGACCGTAACTGAGGCTAACCTGAATTATATGGGTAGCATCACCATCGATGAGGACTTGATGGACGCTGCCAATCTGATTGCAGGCGAGAAGGTTCAGATTGTAGACAACAACAATGGTGAGCGCTTGGAGACCTATATTATCAAGGGTGAGCGTGGCAGCGGTTGTATCTGCCTGAACGGTGCTGCAGCCCGCAAGGTGCAGGTGGGCGATACCGTTATCATCATCGCTTATGCCCTGATGGACTTTGAGGAGGCTAAGACCTTCAAACCAACCGTGGTTTTCCCTAAAGAGGGAAATAAGGTTTAATCCCAACACGCCCTGCATCGCGTTTTGGTTTTCTTCCCCACACGCCCTGAAAGGGCAGAAGCTCCTAGCCCAGGGCAACACCCTGGGTTAACATGTAAGCAACAATGTCGCCCTGTAAGGGCAAAAGCTTTAAAATTTCAAAAGCTTTTGCCTTTGCAGGGCGATTATATTTTATTCTTCGAGAAATGACTCATGATGAACCTGCCTCCGAAACTCAACACCAATACGATGATGGTGAGTACCACAGCAGCGGCGTAGGCTCTGTTCTGAACATCCTCCTGCGGGGCGCTCAACTGGAAGAACACGCTCAATGGGAGGGTGGCTGCCTGCTGGTTCAGTCCATGAGGAATATGATCGGAGAATCCTGCCGTAAACATCACTCCGGCACAATCGCCAATGGCTCTACCTATACTTAATAAGGTGGCGGTAGCGATGGCTGGGGCTATCTGTCTCAGTACTACACTGATGGTTTCTATCCTCGTGGCACCCAGACTGTAGGAGGAATCGAGTATCTCCTGCGGAATCGTCTTTGCCACTTCGTCCATCGAACGGATGAGTATCGGAACGATGAGCAGGGTGGTGACGAGAATACCTCCGCCCAGCGATGCCCTGATGCCCAGCCAAACCATCAGCGTAAAGGCAAAGGAGCCATATACGATGCTAGGAATTCCGAAGAGGGTATCATAAGCCAGACGGGCGATGTATCCGAATTTTGAATTAGGCTTGAGATATACATTCATATAGAACACTACGGGCAGCGAGATAAGCAGACCGAGCAAGGTAGAGCCGCCCACGATATAAAGGCTGCCCACGATGGCATTGAGGAATCCGCCCTTGCCGCCCAGATAGAAGCCGCCGCTAGGCAACTGGCTCACCATCTCCCAGGAGAGCACAGGAAAGCCTCGCTTAAAGATGGTCCAGAGAACGCTTAGTACGAAGAAGCCCACAATGCCTATCGACCCGAGCATCAGTAATTTCACAATTCTTTCTTCCAAGTATTTCATAAGCCTTTTTTTACTCTTTTACCTTTAATAGCACGATTCTCGACCCGAGATTCAAAATAACTACCACGAAAAACAGCAGGAAGGCGGCAAACATCAGGGCGCTGTCATAAAGCGGAACTGAAAGCATTTCACCATAATTGTTAGCGATGAGTGCCGGTATCGGGTAGCAGGCATCGAGCACGCTGCCCGGAACGATGGCGAGGTTTCCGCACACCATCAGTACAGCTATCGTTTCGCCCAGCGTTCGGCTCAGCGCCAAGACTACAGCGGCAATCATTCCCGGTCGTGCCTTTCTCAGCACAACATGCTTGATGGTTTGCCATTGCGTGGCGCCCAGCGAGAGCGAAGCTTCTCTCAAATCTGTTGATATGTTATCGAATATCTCCATAAACAGACTCACCAGAAGCGGGATGATCATCACGCTCAATACGATGCCGCCCGCCAGAACCGTATATCCCGAAGAAAACTCCACGAAGAGGGGAGCAACATGTTTCGAAACCCAAGGCACGATGAGTAGGCTCCCCCATACGCCATAGATGACGGAAGGCAATCCGGCAAGAATATCGAGCAGCGGATATACGTATTTCCGGATGCTGCGGTGGGCGTATTCCGTGAGATAGATGGCCATGAGTAGGGAGATGGGGAGGGCGATAAGAATGGCGAGTGCCGTACACCAGAAGGTGCCGGCGAGGAAAGGCAGGAATCCGAACTTGCCTTCCATCGGTCGCCAGTTGCTCTCCGTGAGGAGTTCCCACAGATTATACTGGCTCAATATCGGTTCCGACTTGATAAACAGTCCCACCGCCATGATGATTACCAGGAATATGGAGGCGATGGTCAAGAGAAACATCACCTGTCCTGCTATCTTATCCTTTGCTATTCTATAATCCATACTCGTATTATTTTTCTTTTCCAAGAATTATTTGAGCAGACTAGCGCCCAATCCCAACAGTAGAAATACTGCTGCCTCTAAAATGTTGATGATTAAATTCTTCATGCTCATTCCCTTCCTAAAACATTTGAATTTACTTTCACTTCGTCCGTCGAACGTTGTTTCTTCACTCTTCGTTCTTCACTCTTCACTTAACTTAACTCCTAGCTTCTCTGATGCAGTCCGCATTCTCTATGCTCCGGCGATTCCCACCACCATCTTCCGGCTCGGATATCCTCGCCTGGCTTGATGGCCCTTGTACAAGGTTGGCAACCGATGCTCGGATATCCCTTGTCCTGCAGCTTGTTATAAGGCACATGATGCTTCTTTACATATTGCTCCACATCCTCTTCGCTCCAGTTGATGAGCGGGTTCACCTTAATCAGGTTATGAATGTCGTCCCATTCCACTACCTGCATATCCTTGCGGGTTACGCTCTGCTGCTTTCTCAATCCGCAAATCCATACATCCAGTCCCTGCATCGCCCGCTTCAGCGGTTCCAACTTTCTAACCTGACAGCAGCGGTGTCGGCTTTCTATCGAATTATAGAAGAGGTTGATGCCTTCTTCCTTCACCATCTGCTGCACCGCCTCATAGTTTGGAAAGAATACTTCCAGGTTGATGCCATACGTCATGATGGTCTTGTCGATGAGCTGGTAGGTCTCCGGGAAGAGTCTGCCTGTATCGAGTGTGAAGATGCGGGCAGACTTATCTATCTTCACGATGATGTCGGTAAGCGTCTGGTCCTCGATGCTGAGGGAAGAAGAAAGAGCGATGCGCCCTTTGAATGCCTGAAGGAAATAACCGACAATATCCTCGGCAGGCGCATCGCTGAATTTCTTATTGAGTTCCGGAACCAAATCCTTTATATTACTTTGAACTTTGATCATTGAACTTTGAACTTTATGATTACTCTATATTACTTTGAACATTCAACATTCAACATTTAACATTCAACATTATTTAATAAGTCCCGCTCCCACGGTCTCGTTCGTATCCGGGTCGATGAAGATGAGGCTGCCTGTTACCTTATTCTCCGTATATTTATCGAATACCAATGGGTTGGCGGTGTGGATGGTGATCTCGGCAATATCGTTCATCTTCAATTCCGATACTCCTTCTTCCTTCTCCAAGGTGTTGATATTGCGGCGATAGTTGATGCTGCGAATCAAACCCTGGGTCTCGAAGGTTGCCTGACGGATTACGTATTTGTTTCTTACGGCAGCAGGGCGCTCGTTGAACCAGCAGACATCCAGCGTGATATCCTGTTCGATGCTAGGCTGCTTCTCATCTGCCTTTACGAGGGTATCGCCACGCGAAATGTCGATATCATCGTTTAGCGTCAGGGTAACGCTCATTGGGGCATACGCCTCCTCCAGGTGTTCCTCTACGAAGTCGATGCTCTTCACGGTGCTCTCCGTGCCCGATGGTAATACTCTTATCTTGTCGCCCGGACGGATGATGCCGCCGCTTACTCTGCCCGCATAACCGCGGTAGTCTGGGAACTGGCTGCTGATAGGACGAATCACATACTGTACAGGGAAACGGAAGAAATCGCTCATCGTCTTATGACCTACCGGAACGGTCTCCAGATAGTTCAGCAGAGTAGGTCCCTCATACCAAGGAGTCTTGTCGCTCTTGTTCACCACGTTGTCGCCATCCTTGGCGCTGATAGGGATAAATACCACGTTCTTGATATCCAGCGCCTCCGACATCTTCTTGTAGTCGGCAACAATCTTGTCGTATACATCTTTACTGAAATCAACCAGGTCCATCTTGTTGATAGCCACCAGAATATGTGGTATGCCGAGCAACGAAGAAATATAACTGTGGCGAACAGTCTGCTCCAATACACCATGACGTGCATCGATGAGAATGATGCTCAAGTCGGCAGTACTAGCACCCGTTACCATGTTGCGGGTATACTGAATATGTCCCGGAGTATCTGCGATGATAAACTTGCGTTTCGGTGTAGCAAAATAGCGGTAAGCCACATCGATGGTGATGCCCTGTTCGCGCTCAGCACGGAGACCATCTGTGAGCAAAGCCAGGTTCACTTCTTCATTACCGCGGCTCTTGCTAGCAGCCTCTACCGCCTCCAACTGGTCTTCGAAAATCGACTTGCCATCATAAAGCAATCTTCCTATCAAAGTACTCTTTCCATCGTCCACGCTGCCCGCAGTAGAGAAGCGGAGCAGCTCCATATCTAAATAACCTCTATCCATGTTTCTTTTAATGTTAAGTGTTTAATGTTTAATGTTTAATGTTAAGTGTTAAATGTTAAGTTGTTTGCTGTATATGACTGCTATGCTAATTCAACATTCAACATTTAACATTCAACATTGAAAATTAGAAGTATCCCGCCTTCTTGCGGTCTTCCATTGCCGTTTCGCTTCGCTTGTCATCGGCTCTTCCTCCACGTTCTGTCACACGTGTTGAAGCTATCTCGTCGATGATATCCGCTACGGTTGTCGCCTTCGATTCCGTGAGTCCGGTGCAGGTAATGTCACCGATGGTGCGGCAGCGAACCAGCTTCTTTACCACTTCTTCTGTAGGCTTGCGCTTGATGCAAGGCAGGGCTGCGAGCCATTGTCCGTCGCGGTTGAATACCTCTCTTTCGTGGGTGAAGTAGAGCGAAGGCATCGGGATGTTCTCCAGGAAGATATACTGCCATACATCCATCTCGGTCCAGTTGGAGATAGGGAACACACGGAAGTGTTCGCCCATATTCTTTCTGCCGTTGAAGATGTTCCAGAGTTCTGGGCGCTGGTTCTTCGGGTTCCATTGTCCGAACTCGTCACGATGACTGAAGAAGCGTTCCTTGGCACGGGCCTTCTCCTCATCTCTTCGTGCGCCACCGATGGCAGCATCGAATTTATATTCCTCCAGGGTGTCGAGCAGGGTAGTGGTCTGCAGCTTGTTGCGGGAAGCATAATAACCTGTTTCCTCCTTCACTCTTCCCTTGTCGATGCTTTCCTGCACGCTGCCCACGATGAGTTCGGCTCCGAGTTTCTTCGCCAGTTCATCACGATACTGGATGGTTTCCTCGAAGTTATGTCCTGTGTCTATGTGCAACAGCGGGAATGGAATCTTTGCCGGATAGAATGCCTTGTAGGCGAGATATGTAATCACGATAGAATCCTTGCCACCCGAGAAGAGGATGACTGGACGTTCGAACTGGGCAGCTACTTCGCGGAGCACGTAGATAGATTCTGCCTCCAGTTCCTTGAGATGTTTGATAGTCTTATTGTCCATAATCTATGTCTTTTTTTATTATTATTTTCTGGGTGCAAAGGTACTGCGATTTCCCCACTTGGGCAATACCACATGGGGAGTAAAAAGACTACCATACAGGGAGTAAAGAACATACCATACATTTGGTATAAGGCTGCCAAACGTATGGTATGTATGATGGATTAGGATATGTATCCTATATATAATAAGGTGTAATTGGTATAGACCTATTAAAATAGTATCTTCATTTTATTGCTAAATAATTATAAAGAAGTTGTTAGTATCAAATAAAAAGAGTATATTTGTACAATATAAAATTAATAAATCATGGCATTACCAATAAATATAGAAAGCCTTCTTAGTGGAAGTGCAGTAGAAAGCAACCAGCTTGAATACAAGGAAGGTTGGAATCCAGATACAATATATCGTAGCATCTGTGCCTTTGCCAATGATTTTGAAGACACTGGTGGTGGGTATATCATTGTTGGTGTAAAGGAGGAACGCGGTCATGCTGTTCGTCCTGTTTTAGGTGTTAATCCTAATTTGATAGAACAGATAGAGAAGGATATGGTTGGTTACAATAATCTTATCCGTCCATACTATCAACCTCGTCTTTTCATTGAAGAGGTTGATGGCAAGACTATTCTTGTAATCAAAGTGACGGCAGGAGAACGCCGTCCATATAAGGTGCCTGATCGTATTACTGCAAAGCAGAAGGACTTCAACTATTATATCCGCTATAATAGTAGTAGCATTGTGCCGAAAGATGAGTATGAACGTGAGCTGATAAATTTGGCTAATCGTACTCCTTTTGACGACCGTGGCAATGATCAGATAAGTCTTAGGGATATTTCGGCTACTTTGTTGAGAGACTTTCTTGTTGAAGTAGGTAGTGATTTGGCTGATCAAGATCTATCGGGTGAAAACTTGAAAATAGTTCTTGACCAAATGGACTTGTTGGAAACTACACCAGAAGGCTTCAAGGTCAAGAATGTTGCTGCGATGATGTTCTGTGAGCATCCTGAGAAATTCTTCAAAATGACCCAGGTTGAAATCGTGATATTCCCTAAGGGGAGATTACAAGATCCTGATAATATGATAGAGGTTGCACCGATAAGGGGTTGTGTGCCTAAGATGATTCGTGATACGATGAATTATCTCAAGACAAATATTATTCAGAAGACAATTCATAAGCCAGAGAATACAGAACGTTCCGTTGTTACATATAATTATCCTTATCAAGCTTTGGAAGAAGCTGTCGTAAACAGCCTTTATCATCGCAGTTATATTGAAAGAGAACCTGTTGAGATAACTATCGAACCAGATAAGATTAGTATTCTCAATTTTGGAGGACCTAATCACACAATATCTATGCAGGCTATAAAAGAAGCTCGTATGCTTCGTTCTCGTCGATACACAAACCGCCGATTGGGAGAGTTCTTAAAGGAATTGAATTTGACAGAGGGTAGAGCTACGGGGATTCCTACTATTCAGCAGAAGTTGCAGGAAAACGGTTCGCCTCGTGCAATAATTGAGACCGATGAGGAACGTACATATTTCTTAATAGATATACCATGTAATTTAGACTATATCGGTGTGCCTATTGGTAAAGAATGCAAGAAAGAATGCAAGAAAGAATGCAAGAAAGAACTGTCTGAATTACAGATGCTTATCATGGGGGCGTTGTCTGAGAATGCTAAGTTAACAATACCAGAATTAGCAAGAAAGATGGGCATATCTGCAAGAAAGATTTCTCAGGAACTAAAGTCTTTACAGGAAGAATTTCAGGTCTTGAAACGTGAAGGAGGTCGCAAGAATGGTTATTGGGTAGTATTGAATGAATGACGTATAAAACGTATTATAATATACATATATTTCTGTACGATAGCAAGTGCTTTCTAAAGTAACTCGAATGGTTTGGAGTTATTCAGAGCATAACTTGCTATCGTCAGATATTTCGTTCTGTTACGGATAGATCTCGATATGGCTGCTGCCGGAGTTGCCATTCTTGATAATCCTTATCTGGGTGGTGATGCGCTCGCTCATCGTGTCGGTATGACTGATGACGCCCACCTTCTTGCCTTGCGAACTTTGCAGCATGGCGAGGGAGTCGATGACGGTGGCGAGGGTATCTGGGTCGAGGGTTCCGAAGCCTTCGTCGATGAACAGGTTCTCGAAGGAGATATTGCGGGAGGACAATGCCGACAGGCCCAGGGCGAGACCGAGACTCACGATGAAGGTTTCGCCACCTGATAGGGAGGTGGTGTCTCGGATATCGTCGGCACGGTCGTGGTCGATGACTCTGATGCCCAGCGAATGCTTTACCTGTTGCAGTTCGTAACGGCTATTGAACTTTCTGATTTCCTGGTTGGCGTGCGCTATCAGGAAACTGAGCGTATAGCATTGAGCTATCTTGCGAAGCGTCTTGCCGTCTGCTCCGATGGCATCCGTAATGGCAGTCCAGTCGTCCTTTTCCTGGGTTACGAGTTTCAGAGCCTCAGCCTTGTCGCCCAACTGTTTGAGGGCTTCCTGATGGTTCTGCATCCTGGCGTTGGCAGCAATCAGTTCGTTGCGCTGGCTTCTCTCCTGATACTCCTGCTGAATGGCTAAGAGAGCATCACGGCTTTGGGCAGGCTGATGTTCCAAGTGCTGCTGATGCGCCTTTTCTGCGCTCTGGTAAAGGGCGGTAGTTGAAGCCACGGCCTTCTCTTTTTCGTCCTTTTCCCGTCGGATAGCGTTCCAGTCTTCGGCAGAGTGAAGCATCTCTCGGATGGTATTTCGGTCGATAAGGCTTGGTTCGATACTTCTTTCCTCGATGCCTTCCTCTTCGGAGTCTTTTCCTTCGATGCTCTTTTCTTCAAGCTGCTTGTTATTTTCCTCAATCCAAAGGTCGAGTTCCTTTTCCTTCGTTTGCAGATTCTCTTTCATCGTCTTGTTCTGAGACAGCATGGTTTGATGCGAACCTTTACTGTTGGCGAGTTCAGCCTTCAGTTTGTTGATGTTCTCGTTCTGGTTGTCTGCTGCTTTCGTAGCCTCATCCTTTGCTGCTGTCAGTCTTTGTTCTGCCGCATCAGGTTCTTCTCCATTCAGAATCTGCTTGAATTTCTCCTGCCATTCCTCCATTTCCTTCTTGGCGTTATTCCATGTCTGAAGGGCTTTCTCGTAAGCCTCCTTCTTGCTCTTTTGCTGCGAGATGAGGTTGGTGGTAAGTACTTTTTGCTCAGCTAGTTTTGTGGCGCAGGTTGAAGTGCTTTCTTGGGCTTTGTTCTGTATAGTAGAAGCCTTGCTTTCATACGCAGCTTCATCCTTTACAGCCTTATCCTTGAGTTGGGTCAGCCATTCTATCTCTTTCTGAATCTTGTTAAATTGGCTTAGCTTGCTGGTCGCATCTTTCGCCTTGTTTTCATAGATAGGCAAGAGCAATTTCAGTTCTGCCTCAGCCTTCGGAATCTTTGGATACTGGGCGATGAGCGCCTTCCAATCCTCTTCGTAAGTTGCTATTTCACCCGACAGCTTTTCCTGTTGTTTCTGGAGCGTCTGTACTTCGCCGTCGTTCTGTTTTCTCTCGCCGGAAAGATCCTTCTCCTCTTTCTGCTGCAGTTTCAGCAGATTCTCCTTGGCTTTCAGAAGTTGAGAGAGTTCCGTGGTAGCTTCCTCAAACTGTCTGTTGTCGGTATGATAAGGATGGGTCGTGCTGCCGCAGAGCGGACAAGGCTTGCCTTCGGTCAGGTTGGCACGATGAATCTCCCATTTCTCACTCACCATGAGGGTATAGGCATTTCTCAGCGTCAGGGTCTCTTGGGTCAGCGCCTCGATGGTCAACTTGCCCAGCGCCTCATCTATCTCTGCGTTTCTCTTGCCCAAGACCTGGATTCGCTCCTCATTTTTCTGCTTTTCTGTTGTGGCAGTATCGAGATGAGCCACAACCTTGATGGCTTGCTGGACATCCTGCAGTTTCCTGTCGGCTACAGTCTTGCTGTTCTGCAGTTCCTCTATGTTCTGTCCGGCAGTCTTGTTTCTTTCCGTCTCCCAAGCCTGTTCAGCGGCTTGCGTCGCTTCGTGCAGAACCTGTTTCTGCTTGGCAATCTCTTCCTTGGTCGTTTTGAGAGCAAGGTTCGCTTTCTCCGTTTCGGCTTCCCATTTTTGGATGTTTCGGGCGTTTTCCTCCACGTCTTTCTGGGCAGTTAGATTCTCTTTCTGAGCCAACTCCAATGCCTCTTTCTTTTCTTTCAGATTCGGCATCGCCGCTTCCATTTTTGTTTTCAGCGCCCTTGCTTCAGCGATGACCGGCTGCGCCTTTTCCAGCTGTTCCTGTGCCTTGCCGACTGCTTCCTTCAGACTGGCGAGAGTTTTCTCGTTTTCGCTGATGGCAGACTCTTGACTTTTGATGTTTCCTTCCGCTTTCTGGATGTTTTCTTCCTGCTCGTGGATGCTTTGCGTCTGTCGCTCTACTTCCTGTAGTAGGTTGACGGCAGGCTGTACTTCATCGTGCAACTGCAGACGGAGAATCTGGGCTTGCATCTCTTTAATGGCATCTGCTGCTTGCTCCATATCAGTCTGGCAGATAGTAATTTGCTTGAGTTGCTTGTCGTTTTCCTCAAACCATTGCAGGTCTTTCGAAATGGCTTGCAACTGGCTGTCGAGTTCCTTCTCAGCCTTTTCCAACCGGGCGATTTCCTCCTTCAGTTGGGCAAGTTCTTCATCGTTCAGCAGGTTCTGTTTTACGGCTTCCACCGATGCTGCCATCTGGTTATAGGCATCCGTCGCCTGGTCTTTCGCCTTCTTGATTTCAGTAGCGATGTTCGTATAAGTTTCCTCGCATCCGATGAGTTTTTCCAGGAGTTCGTACCGCTCGTTTTCCTTCGCCGTCAGGAAGTTGGCAAACGAGCCTTGGGCGATGAGCACGGTGCGGAGAAACTGGTCGTAGTCGAGTCCGATGATGTTCGGCAGCTCGTTCCAGTCGGCAGCTTCCTCCGTTATCTCTTCGCCGTTTCTCGTGATTTTATAGAGCGCAGTCTTGGCGTTCTCGTAGCGCACTCTCTGGAATCTGACGTGCCATTCTGCGCGGTAGATGCTGCCGTTGTTGGCAAGGAAGGTGAGTTTGCTGTAGCCCTCTTTCTTGCCACGTGTCAGGATGTTTCGGCTGTCGGTAGGAGCCAGACGGTTACTTTCGCTGGCATCGGCAGCTCCGAAAATCTCGATGTTCTGGTTCTTGTCGCCTTTCTTCCTGGGGTAGCGAGGGGCGCGGTTGTAGAGGGCAAGGCAGATGGCATCGAGTAGGGTAGACTTGCCACTTCCCGTCGGACCTACGATGCTGAAGATAGTACTCTCGCCTAAGGCACCTTCTTCAAAGTTGATGACCTCACCTCCCTGTTTGTCAAGCGAAGCGAGGTTGAGTATTTCGAGTTGTAGGAATTTCATAATGATGATGTCGTTAATAAATCGGATAACATTTTCTCCTGTCTTTCGTTCATCGGAGCGTTGTGTCTGATGGCGAAGGCTTCTTTCAGCGTGTCGAGCGGAGGACGGTTGATGATGTCTTCTATGCTGGTGATGTGCTGGGAACCCTGGATGGTAGAGAGGTCCAGTTGCGGGATGATGCGCTGGATTTTGCAGAGCACGGCATCCTTTGCGTTGACGAGTTTCTCCAGTTCCTTGATGTCATCGCTGGTCAGTTTCTCCTGTTTCACCTTCAGCATCACGTAGTCGAAATGGTCGCTCAGTTCGCCGTCAGTTCTTTCCGAGAGTTCAGAATTGATGAGCTTCTGCCATTTCTTGAAGGTCAGCTCTTCCTCATCTTCGGGCAGGATGCGGAGGGCGTGCTGAGGCTTGTATTCCAGAAAATCTACTTTCCATTCCTTACTCTTGCCGGTTTCCTTTCCTTCATCCTCTTCTCCGTGTTCTATGGTGATGAGGTCGATGCCGTGAGTATAGTCTTTCTCGGCAAACGACATCGGGAGGATACTTCCCGTATATCTTGCCCAGTCGGTGTTCCAGATATGTTGCCGTTTGTGGATGTGTCCGCAAGTCATATAGTCGGGATGGTCGTTCCATCCTTCCAGATCCACTTCCTCCTGTCCACCGATGATGATTTTCTCGCTCGCATCCTTCTTGGCGATATCCGAACCCTTGGCGTACATGTGTGCCATCATGATGCACTTCCTGCCCGGGTATTTCTGTCGAGCCTCAGCCGTCAGTTCTCTCAGAAAGTCGTTGACTCCCTGTGAGTAGCTGGCGTTCTGCACCACATCGCTTCTTAGGAAAGGTACGGCGAGGATGATGACTTCTTCTCCTGCCTCGTTGGTTACGGGGATGATGAGGTCATCGAAGGAATAGATCCAATGTCCGCCGGTTTTATCATCGTCCTCGCTTGCTCCCTGCTGCCAGATTTTCCTTACGTTTCCTCTTATTTCCACGTGGTATCGGGTGAGCAGCGGACGGGGAGCCTCCAGTCGGCTGGCGGAATCGTGGTTGCCGGCGGTAATGATGACCTGCATGTTCGGGCACAGTTGGGTAGCATCGGCAAGAAACTCGTAATAAACGGTCTGTGACGCTGCCGATGGATTTCCGTTATCAAAGATGTCTCCTGCGATAAGGAGAGCATCGGGTTTTTGTCCAGCTATCTGTTCCAGGAGCCATTTCAGGAAATGCTTGTGTTCCGGCAGACGGTCGTTGCCGTGAAACAGGTTGCCCAGATGCCAGTCGCTGGTTGCTAATATCTTCATACTCATAAGGATGTCTAATCTTAGTCTTTTTCTTTGTCTTTGGCTTGCAATCCTTTAGCCTTTGGTTTGCAATCTGACTACAAAGTTAACACAATTATTTGGGATACGCAAAGAAATAAGCTCAAAAAACGAAGAATTATGGCCGGAAAAGTAAAGATATTCAGGAAAAGTCTTGTTTTATATCTGATAAAGTTGTATCTTTGCATAGTAGAAATCTTCGTTCATAAACATTGAATGTCCGTTCGGTGTCTTTGAACGGCGGTTCATAAACTTTGAATGTCGGTTCAGTGTCTATGAACGGAGATTTCTCCTAGGATAAAATACTTTTCTTCCTAGGTTTGTGGTCTTTTCTTCTTAAGTATAACAATAAATACTATAGGATGTAAAGGCTGTTGCAATAAGAAATACTAATAAACTAAAGTAGGAAAGGAAACTGATATGGCTAAGTACAAATTGCAGGAAATGGGGGATATGCGCTATGATGGCAAGCGCAGAGTTTATCCCAAGATGGTGACCAACCGTACACTATCCCGAAAAGAGTTCGTCAAGATGATGCAGAACTACCATCGCGGTATTTCGGAAAGTACAACGGAGGCTGTATTGACCGATGTGGTTGATATGCTGACAGACATGCTCTCCATGGGTTACAACGTGAATCTGGAAGGTTTCGGCACCTTCTCCCTCTCCCTCGCTTTCGAGGATGAGAAGCCTAGGGAAATTCTGAATCCAGATGATAAGATGACGTACCGCAAGGTGGGAGTGAAGGACATCAACTTCAAGGCGTCTCCTGAGTTTGTCAAGGATGTGAAGCGTGAAACCGACCGTGACCTGGAGCGTGATATGGGTGGTGTAAAGGTTATTCGCAAGCAGCTCTATTCCAAGGAAGAGCGCATCGCCCGAGCCCTGGAGGTGATAGAGAAGAACGGAGTCCTCACCCTAGGCGATTATGCCTCCATCAACAACCTGAGCCGTACTTCCGCCTCTATGGAACTGAAGGAGCTGACAAATGACAAGACTTCGCCGATAGATTCGTTAGGTCGTGGCAGCCATAAGGTTTGGGTGAAGAGGAAAGAATAAATGCAAATATCTCTCAGAATATTTGTTAGTTTCAATTCTTTTTCGTATTTTTGCGGTGTAATTAAAATGATAGTGTTATGACGACAATAACAAGGGAACATCTTGAAGATGAGGTACTCAAGTCGATTCAGAAGAAAGCGGAGTCGATTATGCCGAAAGATGCCAAGGTTATCCTTTTCGGGTCAAGGGCTAGAAGGGATGCTAAAGCAGATTCCGACTGGGACATCCTTGTGCTTTTGAACAAGGATAAGATAGATGAGCAGGATCATGATAATTACACCTATCCTCTTTGGGAATTGGGATGGCAAATCAATCAGATGATTCACCCGATAGTGTATTCGATGAAAGACTGGCAGAGCAAAAAGGGCAGTCCTTTTTATAATAATGTAGAGAGTGAAGGACTGCAGTTATGTTAATATTTTGTTAAAGGTGCGTGTTAATAGTCTTATTTATAGGAAAATATGTAATTTTGCACTGTTAAATAGATGTTTAATTTAAAGTCCAAATAATTATGGAGCAGATTACTATAGATTTTAAGAACGCTTTTGATTGTTCCAAGAAGGAAAAGTCGAAGGTTTGTCGCTCTGGCTATGTACGTGTGGTTCGTTTTATGGATGATAAGAAGCATACTAGACCACAAGTGTATGAGGGCGATTTGTTGGAGGTTTTGAATGGCAGCATATAATTTTGAAAGCAAGGGATTGGTAGATGCCATTCTGACGCCAATAGCAGTCTGTGAGGCTGTAGAAATGAATGAGAGTATTGTTGTGCCTAAGATATTTCGCTCTTCTAATTGCATGTGGGATACAGGGGCGACTAATACGCTTATATCTCAAAAGGTAGTTGATGATTTGGGGCTAAAGTCTTATGGTGTATGCTTGGTCTCAGATAATACAACAACAGAGAAACGTGAAACGTTTTTGGTTCATTTAGGCTTACCGACAGGAACAACAGCGTTAAACGTAGAAGCGATGTTAACGTTGAGTGAAGATTATGATGTTGTAATAGGAATGGACATTATTAGTTTATGTGATTTCTGCTTTACAAACAAAGATAACGCAAGTTGTTTCTCGTTACGCCATCCTTCGAACGAGAAAATTATTTTAAAATAATAAATATCCTTGGGATTTGCAAGAAACTTTCCGATTTTCTTGCAAATCCCAATTCTTTTTATTACCTTTGCCGATGTCTTGCTGTGGATGGCTGGCGATGAGTCGCTGGCTAGGTAAAAATCCATGGCTTGGCCTATTTTAATAAGAAAGACGTGTACTGACGTTTTCTTCTGATCTATTGGAACCTCGGAAATTTCAAAAGGGATTCAGATGAAGACAGTGGTAGACGGCTACTCATCGTGTATATACGCGAGGCATAGGTGTGCCCTTTCCATTCGTATGGAGAGGGTGTGTCCTATGCTATCAATATATACAAGTTTGGCGTAGGGTCTATTGCTTCTTATCTTTGTTCCCAAGGTCATCCGAGGACCACAATAGGCAAGGATAAAGTAATATGATTCCTACGCCTTTCTTTTTATCATAGCCATTACAAACACAAACAATCTTCTCTGCTTAAGGAATCGGTGGAGTATATTTATAGGGCTAGGAGACACCGATATGGCAAAGAAAATAGATTTGCAAGCTTTGTACCAGCAGATAAATGAACTTCAGATTGATAAAGATTTGAACAGGGGAAAGCTGCACCCTCTTTCGGAGAAATTCACTATATTTGCAACATGAAGGAAATATAGAAACTATCCCAAGGATAGAGTTAGCCCTGATTATCATCGGGGGCATCCATATTTATCTTCTTAATAAACCTCTTGTATTTTCTGGAGTGAACTTAACAATAAGCAGACAAATTTAAATAACAATTATAATATTAATTTATGAAAAAATTTACCAATCAATTCAATGGGTCGCATGCCGACCGTATTAACAATGGGGGAGGTAGGTTCCGAAGGATCGCTCTGTTCCCATTGATGTTGTTCATGTTGTTGCTTGTGCCTACCAGTATGATGGCGCAGACAGATTACGACAACACAGTAACCTTCACAGCCTTAGCAGGTAATCCCCAAGGCTTCCCTAATGAGACTTATGCGGAACTCTTTGATGGCAAAAAGACAAAAGACAAATTCTCCAAGTGGTGCTGCAAATTCTCACGTAGTGCCAATGTCATCTTCGCAGCCAGCAAAGCAGGAGTCCCTGTGGGCTACACCATCACAACGGGTAACGACAACTTCACTAGTAAAGGTCGCAACCCTATGTCGTGGAAGCTCTATGGAAACAACGTGGGCAAAGATGGAGAATGGACGCTCATTCAGGAGGTAAACAACGATACGAAACTTCAGGATGTGAACTATACTTCTTACGACTTCACCTGCGGGGGAGGTAAATCTTACAAATATTTCAAATGGGAAATATCGGCTATTCATAGCGGAGACGTGTTGCAGGTAGGCGAATTTGAACTCAAACTCCAAACTTGTACGCACACAAATGCCGATGGCTCGTCTGCCCTTGGCAATGCAATAAAAACTGTGGAAACTACTTGCACCGAGCATGGCTATACCACATACAAATGCTCTATTTGCCACTCAACAGTAAAAAAATATAAGACTGATGAGCTAAAGAAGCACACACTCACTTACCATGAAGCTAAAGATGGAGTTAAAGAACACTGGCAGTGTGATGTATGCCACAAATACTTTAGCGATGCAGATGCCACTCAAGAGGTTAGCTATGCCAGCCTTTTATATCCGGCTTATGCAGTGTTTGAAGGAAGCACAGGAACGCTTACATTCAAATGCAGTCCTTCCAAGCCCGAAAGAGCTTATGACCTTAATCGTGAATGGTCTGCTATAAATGAAAATATCAAGAAGGTGGTTTTCGATGCTTCGTTTGCCAATGCAAGACCAACGAGCTGTGATCATTGGTTCGATTACTGCCCTAATCTGACCACAATAGAAGGCATTGAGTATTTTAACACCGAGAACGTGACGAATATGCGCTATATGTTCGGTGACTGCAGGTCTCTCAAATCTCTCGATCTCACAAACTTCAACACCGAGAATGTGACAGATATGTACTATATGTTCCATAACTGCAGGTCTCTCGAATCTCTCGACCTCACCAACTTCAACACAGCGAAGGTGACGAATATGAAAGGTATGTTTTCGAGCTGCTACGCTCTCAAAACCATCTACGCCAGCGATAAGTTTGTTACGGATCAGGTTACTGAAAGTACTTGTATGTTCTCTGATTGCCTCAACCTCAAAGACTATTCCTCTAGCAAGGAAGACCACACCTATGCCAACTGCGGCCCGACTGGTTACTTTACTTATGGACGTGGGTATGCCATGTTTGACGATGCTACAGGAACTCTTACATTCAGCTACAAGGGATTCAAGTCCGAAGGAGCTTATGAGCTTAATGAGGGGGGGGGAATACTCCTGAATGGATTTCTAAAAACTCTTATGTCAAAAAAGTGGTCTTCGATGCTTCGTTTGCCAATACAAGACCAACAAGCTGTTTTTCGTGGTTCAGAGGATGCGAGAATCTGACCACAATAGAAGGTATTGAGTATCTTAACACCGAGAATGTAGAAAACATGTCATCTATGTTCAGGGACTGCTACGCTCTCGAATCTCTCGACCTCTCTAGCTTCAACACAGCGAAAGTGACAAGTATGAGCCGTATGTTCTATATCTGCAAAGCCCTCACAACCATCTACGCCAGCGATAAGTTTGTTACGAACCAGGTTACTAATGGTAATGATATGTTCTATGGTTGCGAAAAACTCAACGGCTATGACGGTAGCAAGACCAACTACAAATATGCCAACTACAAGACTGGCTACTTCAGCAAGCTGGTAGGTAAGAATGGCGACGAAAAGATTGGAGCATCAGGAGAAACTCTTACAGCAGCGAGTCTTGCTCTTGACGATGAAAAGGACTTCGTGGCTTACGAACCGTTCTCAGCCAAGGCTGCATCTTATAGCCGTGAAATGAAGGAAGGCACCATATGGGCTACGCTCTGCTTGCCTTTCGAGGTATCGCTTGCAGATAAGAACTTCCGTGCCTTCAAGCTTCTTTCGGCTAACGAGAGTACAAGCACCATTCAGCTTGAAGAGATTACGACAAGCATCGCAGCTGGCACTCCTGTTATCATCAAAATGAACAACGGTGAGACCACTCTCAGCATCTCTGAAGCTAACAAGGAGATTGCGCAAAAGGTAGTGTCTGCTGCTGATGGTAACTATCAGCTCCAGGGCATCTATACCCAAAAGGTGTTCGACAAGGATGCTGACAACAACTGCTACATCGTGAAGGGCGACAAACTGATGAACCCTACCAAGTTGTTGGAGAACACAAGCACAACACAAGTGGGCAGCATGCCTTTCCGTGCTTACATGGTAGACAACACTTCATCATCTGCTGGTGCTAAGATGTTCAGCATCGCCATCGGTGACAACACAACAGCCATCGACAGCCTCAACACTATTGCAGACGATAAGGCTGTATATTATGACCTGCAGGGCAATCGCCTCAGCGCTCCTCAGAAGGGCATCAACATCGTGAAGCGTGGCAGCAAGACAATGAAAGTTATCATCAAATAAAAAGAACTGAGAATTATGAAAAAGAAAGAATATATAAAGCCAGAACTGAATGTCTACCAAATGGAGACTACATCTATCCTCGCGGGCTCTGAAATAGTTAAAGCAAAGGAAGAGGATTATAGCGAAGAATCGGTTAGTGACTATCGCGATTCAAGTGGCAGCATTTGGGCTGATTAAAAAGCCTCACCCCCAATAATAATGATACCTCATGGCATGAGTGCCATGGGGTATTCTCCTTCATAAGCTCTTTCCTTTATAGTTTTCTTTTGAATTGTCTGATCAAATATCTAGGACTTCTTCTCATATCCCATAAGTCTACGAAAATGACGAGGTCGTTGGCTTCGTCGTAGCGATAGATAATCTTCCAATTCTCCTTGATAATCGCACTATGGTAAGGGCGGTGGAATCGCTTAAGCAATGGCTCTCTGGGTGAAGAAAGAGGATGTTTGCAAAGTCTGTTTATTATTGCTTGCAAGCTTTCGTCAAATCTTTGAACGCAAAGTCGACCAAAGTTTTGATAACTATAGTCGGTTGTTTCTTTATAAATTTGAAGAAAGCTATTGCGTAGTGTTACTTTAGCCATGTTCGTTCTTCGTTTAGTTTATTGAAAAACTCTTCTACACTATAGCTAATGCCTGTCCTTTCATACTCCGCCTCAATAGCTTCTATCCTAGCCACGGCTTCTTCTTCATTAGCCGGATGCCAGCCAACAGGTATCTTGTTCCAGTCAATATCTTCTTCTGCACATTCATCCTCGGGAAGTGCTATGGCGGCATTTCCGTGATAGGCTGGTGCAGGCTCTGCTGCGAAAGCTGCATCTTTCTGCTCTTCTGGCAATGTATATCTTTTCTCTTTCATAAGCTTGCGTATTTTATCTGCTGCAAATTTACGATTATTATCTGAATCATGCAAGAAAAATGGGAGAAATGTTTTATAAAGTATCTTATAATCAAGGTTTTTGTTCTTTGTTGGGCTTTGGGTCGGTTCTGAAAAAAAAGTCACAATACCTAGCTGATAGAGCTGGGTATTGTGACTTTGCTTTTTGTTATATGTGTTTATTCGATACTCTCTTCTATCGACTTCAATACATAGTCGAGAATCTCATCGGTGTGGCAGAGGGAGATGAAGTTGCCCTCAAACTGCGATGGACTTACGTAGATGCCACGGTCCAGCATGTTGCGGAAATAGCGGGCGAAACGTTCCTGGTCGCTCTTCTTCGTATCCTGGAAGTTGCGGACAGGCTGGTCGTTGAAGAACATCGTGAACATCGTGCCCACGTGGTTCACCTGGATGCCCTTGCCTTCTACTATTTTCTCAAGACGGGAGAGGAAGCGGTTGCTGCGCTCTTCGAGGAGTTCGTAAACACCCGGTTCGCCCAACTGCTTCAAGGTTTCATAACCGGCTGCCATCGCTACCGGGTTGCCACTCAGAGTGCCTGCCTGATAAACCGGGCCTTCAGGAGCCAGAACGCTCATGATATCGGCTCTACCTCCGAAGGCTGCGGCAGGGAATCCGCCACCAACAATCTTTCCTACGGTAGTCATATCCGGAGTGATGCCGAATCGTTTCTGGGCACCGCCATAAGAAAGACGGAAACCGGTGATAACTTCATCGAAGATCAGGATGGCGCCATGCTCCCGGGTTACCTTGTGGGTTGCCTCGATAAACTCACGGGTTGGAGGAACTACACCCATGTTGCAGGCTACCGGTTCGATGATGAGCGCAGCTACCTTGTCGCCATTTTCGGCGAAATACTTCTCCAAAGCCTCGGTATCATTGTAGGGCAGTACCACGGTATATTGGGTGAATCCGGCTGGTACTCCGGCTGATGATGCATTGTTGAGTTTGGCTACGGCAGAACCGGCGCTTACCAGAAGATGGTCGGCATGACCATGATAGCAGCCCTCGAACTTGACGAGGATGTCGCGACCGGTGAAGCCACGAGCCACACGGATGGCTGACATGGTAGCCTCGGTTCCGCTGTTAACGAAGCGAAGGCGCTCCATGGATGGGAACGATTCTCTTACCTTCTCGGCAAGGGTGGTTTCGGCGAGGGTAGGGATGCCGAAGCTGCTTCCGTGGAAGATGGCATCAGATGCTGCCTTGCTCACCTTGTCGTTGTTATGACCTAGAATAAAGACGCCCCATGACATGCAGAAATCGATAAACTTGTTGTCATCGATATCGTAGATGTATGGACCCTTGGCGTCGCGCACGAAGAGCGGGGTGGTTCCTACGCTCTTCAGGGCTCTTACTGGCGAATTTACTCCGCCAGGTATTATCTGTTTTGCCTGCTCGAAAGCGGCGGCTGAGTTTTTTCTTTCTTTCATATTAACCTATCTTAATATTCCAATCTTCTGCTTTTTCAATAATCTCCTTGGCATAATAGGTGATGATGTACTGGGCACCGGCACGTTTGATGGCGATGAGGCTCTCGAATGCTACACGGCTCTCATCGAGATAACCTAGCTTGGCGGCTGCCTTCAGCATCGAATACTCGCCACTTACCTGATAGGCTACCATCGGGATGTTAGGGAACTTCTCTACGCCACGGGCTATCATGTCGAGATATGGCATCGCTGGTTTCACCATCGTCCAGTCGGCTCCTTCTTCTATATCGGCTGCAATCTCATCAAGACCCTGGTCGTGGGTGCGGAAGTCCATCTGGTAGCTCTTTCTGTCTCCGAAACTTGGAGCTGAATCGGCAGCATCTCTGAAAGGACCATAGAAGGCTGAGGCGTACTTGGCAGAATATGCCAATACCTTGCATTGCTTGTCGAGACCACCTTCACGAAGACGGTTCTTGATGGCTTCTACCTGTCCGTCCATCATGGCTGATGGAGCAACGAAGTCGGCACCTGCCTTGGCATGAACGTAGGCTTCTTCGGCGAGCAATGGGAGGGTGGAATCGTTATCTACATCGTGATGATGCAGGAGTCCGCAATGACCATGACTGGTGTATTCGCAGAGGCAGACGTCGGTGAAGACGATGATTTCCTTGCCAAACTCAGCCTTGATGGCTTTTACGGCACGGGCGATGAGTGCATCATCGGCATAGGCAGCGCTGCCTCGTTCATCCTTCTGCTCATCTGGAATCACTCCGAAGAGGAGTACCTTGTTGATGCCGAGGTTCTTGATTTCCTCGATGTCCTTCAGAAGGGTATCGATGCTGAAGCGATAGATGCCTGGCATGGTGGAAATCTCTTCCTTCTGGTTCTCGCCCTCTACTACGAAGTAAGGGTAGATGAAGTCTGCGGCACTCAGTGATACATCGGCATACTTGTCGCGAGTAGCCTGGTCTTTACGTAATTCTCTAAATCTTTTCATATCTATGTCTGTTTTATATTATTTATTCAATACTTCTTCCAGATGCGCCTGGGTGATGGGCCCACGGGTGATGAACTCGGTGTTCTCAGGCAACTTGCCATACAGCTTGATGAAGTTGTCGATGGTAGAAGGCGATGTGAAGACGATGCGCTTGAAATGGTTGAGATTCACACGGCGCGGATTCTTCGGGAGTTCATTGTTGTAAACAATGGCGCTTAACACGTCGAAACCTAATTCCTGTAAAGCCAAAGGAATGTCTTCTGGTGACAGAGATGAATGAGGATAGAAAACTAATCTATTTTCATACCGATACACGAAGTCTGCTAACTCGTGATCATAATTATCTAAATCCATCTTTTCAAACAATTCAAAGGAATGCTCGTATTGTGGTCTTGCAGCATCAAGTCTTTCTTTCTCTTTTTTGAACCATTCTATCACCCCATAGCGATTGTCTTGCTCTACCTGTATAACATCTTTGACGCCAGCTTTATGTAAAGCCTCTGTCGTAGTGTCACCAATGGAGATAAACACATGCTCTTCTTGCTCATCGAGTATCAAATCGTAGTAATCAAGTGTTGCTTGAACGCCATATTGGCTTGTAAAGATATAATATAAAGCTTGACTTTCATCCCACTCACAATACTCGGTAAAACTTTTTCCATCGTATTGCTTACAATAATTATCTTCGAGGATTTTCGTAAAATAACTTGGGTGATAACTAATCTCTATCAGCGGCGTATAGGTGTAATCTGCCTTGCGCTTCTCTATGGCAGGAAGTGTACCAGTATAGAGCGTTGGCTTGATATCCGATGCCTGATGATGCTTCAATCCTGCCACGTTGCCGATGAGGGCGATGAGAGGGGTCGGGAGATTCTGCATCTCGCCGTTTCTCAGATTCCAGAGGGTGGTCTCGAAGGTCTGCTCATCGGGGCGGCTCACGTTGTAGGTGAGGAGCACAGGGGTGTTGAATGCCCAGCCTTCCTTGTCGATGAGTTGGGTAGCGATTGCCTGCAGCTGTTTGGCACCCATGTAATATACCAGGGTTTCTGCATCGGGAGTTACGGGTTGCGGAGTATGACCGCTGACCAGGGCAACGCTTGATGAGAAGTCGCGATGGGTGAGACTGATTTTCTGGGATGCGGCAAGGGCTGAGGCTGTGGTGATGCCAGAGATGACATTCACTTTTATCAGATTACTCTCCAGGTACTCGATTTCCTCGCTGCCGTGAGCGAAGATCATCGGGTCGCCACCTTTCAGACGAACTACGTTCTTTCCCTCTCGTGCTGCTTCGAGCAGAAGATGGTTGATGTCAGCCTGCTCCTTGTGATGATAGCCGGCACGCTTGCCCACGTAGATTTTCTCGGCTTTCTTGTCTGCCAGATAGGAATCGTCGATGAGGTCGTCGAAGAAGATGATGTCGGCGGCATCAATGGCTTTCGCTGCCTTGATGGTAAGGAGGTCCGGGTCGCCAGGACCGAAGCCGACGAGGGATACGGAGCCTTGCTTATCAAGGATGCTCTTTAAAGTGAATGCCTGCTTCAGGTCTTGGCTTCCTTTCTTAGCTGTGACGGCAAGGAATCCTTGAAGAGGATGGGTTGGGAAAGGGAGCACTTCGGCGATTTCATCCTCCATGCCGAGTCGCTTCAGGGCACAGGATGCAACGATGGCAGCATCGTATTTGCCATCTTTCACCTGCTGAACTCTTTCTTCAATACAACCACGTATTCCTTTGATTGTCAGGTCTGGACGTAATTCGTTTAAACCTTTCTTGCGGAGCGGACTGCTGGTTCCGATGATACTTCCGGCAGGGAGTTCTGCCAGTTTCTTGTGGTCTCTGCTTACGAGCGAATCGGTGGTGTCGAAAGCAGGGAAGAGGGCGATGACTTCGATATCCTCAGGCAGAGGATAGGGCAGGTCTTTCGCCGAATGGATGGCGATGTCGGCATCTCCCTGACGGATGGCATCGTCGAGTTCTCTCGTAAAGATATCAGCAGGAGCTTCACCGTTCAGAAGTGAAATCTGCTGGTTCTTGTCGCCGTAAGATTCCAAGTATTTGATCTCGTAGGCGAGTTCCGGGAAGTTCTTGAAAACCTCCTCTACTTGCAGTCGGGAGAGACGACTGCCTCTTGCAATAACTCTAATCTTTTTATTCATCTTTAAAAAATGTCGGTTAAGTTTATGAATAAAATTATTATGAAATATATTTCTTTCTCCTTTCCAAAGCCTCCTGCATCTCCTGAATCTCTTCTTCGATGATGGCTTCGGCTTTTTCCATTTCGTCTCCTCTCACGTCGATGTTCTCACGCACTTTCTTCTCCACGTCTCTGATGTTGTAGAGCTGGACGTTGGGGAGTTCGCTGAGGCGGGAATCAATGTCGCGAGGAAAGGCGAGGTCGATGGCGAGCAGGCGTTTCTGCTCTGGGATGTCTTCCTTGCGGATGATGAGATGAGGGGCTGAGGTGGCGCTGATGAGGATATCCGTCTGTGCCAGGAACTCCTGCTTCTCATCCAGCGTATATACCTTGATACCGAGCGGATCGGCAAGGTAATGTGCCTTGATCTGACTGCGGTTGGCGAGGAACACCATCTTGGCTCCTTTGTTCTGGAGGAACTTCAGAATGTCGGCAGTCAGTTTGTTGACACCGATAATCGTGATTCTCGCGTTCCTTAAATTTACATTCCCCAAAGATTCAATAATCTCGAGAGCTGCAAGACTATGGGATACGGCACCATGGGAAATCTCGGTTTCGTTGCGAACCCGCTTGCCAACCTGCAATGCGCTTTGGAAAAGACGATGGAGTTCGGCGGTTAACGGGCGCTGCGCCTTGGCGGTATAGTATGCTTCCTTTACCTGTCCCTGAACGGCTCTTTCGCCAACGATGGCTGATTCCAGGCCCGATACCACACGGAAGAGATGGCGGGCTACCTCATCGGGAACTTCGCCTTCGCCGTAGTATATCTCGCTGCGGTTGCACGTCTTCAGGAAGATATAAGGAACTTCCTCATCGGGCTGGCTGCTGATATGAACATTATGGGGAATTCTGTTTGTCTTATTGATATGACTTCCTTGTATTTCCAAGAGTGTATCTTGTAGAAAATCATCGAAGACTCTTTCCTGCTCCTTGATGTCGGTTCCTTCAGCGAACTGGCTTTGGTCAATCGATTTGTAATGTATCATTTTCTATCAACTCTTTTATTCTGTTTCTTACTCGGATGCTTCGTTTCACATCCCTCGAATCGCTTCCCACGGCAATGGTGAGGTTGTCGTTGCGATAGATGGCGGGCGAGATGAAATCACACTGTGCCGGATCATCGCAGACACTGGTCAGGATATGCCGTTCGGCTGCGAGCTGTTTAATCTGATGGTTCAACTCATGGTCGCCCGTACAGACGAAGAGGAGTTGCACGCCATCCAGGTCGCTAGGCTCGAAAGCCTTCTCTTTCGTTTGGAAGGGTAGTGCCTTGAGCTCATCTGTAATCTCTGGTGCCACCACCGTAGCTTGGTCGGTGAAGCGTGCGAGAATCTGAGCCTTGTGGGTCGCTACCTTCCCTCCGCCAACGATGAGTATGTTGGCGGAGACGATTTTAATCGTTATTGGAAGATAGTCCATTTAGACATAGATTGAATTTTATTTCTTTTTGATGAGAACCTTCCAGTAGTTTTCTACTTTCTCGGTAGAGAGGATGGTATGGCCCTCGTTCTTCACACTGCCCGGTACGTTCTCGATAGGAGCACCGTCGTCGAGGAGAATCTCCAGAATCTGTCCGCTCTGCATTGGGGTGAGAGCAATCTTCGTCTTCACGAAGTTCATCGGACACATCACGCCTCGGAAATCCTTCTTAACATCCGGAACAATGGTTTCTGTTTCTTCTGCAGCTGAGGCTTTCTCTGCTGGAGCTTTTTCTTCAGAAACCTGTTCTGCAGGAGCTTTTTCTTCGGCGTTTTTTTCTTCAGCAACCTGCTCTACTGGAGTCTTTTCTGCAGGAAGTTTGAACTGGAGCGAATCGTCCATGTTCTGATAGAGATCGTTGAGCAAATCAGCGAGTTCATCGATAAGCGGCTTCTCTGCTATCAATGATTCGTTGTTTCTTGCCTTATCGGTCAATACCTTGAACTTCTGAGGGATGATGCCGGCAGCGATGAATTCCTTCTCAAATCCATTATATACATCTTCATCGGTACGAGGGTCGAGACCACGGGTAACGAGAAGCATTCGGTTCTCGGAGAAAACGATATCGTGGAGAAGTTTCTCTATCTTGCCGGTATTCTGCTTGCCGTCGGACAGCAGCTGCTCCACTTCCTTCCGCTTCTCTCTGATGGTATCCTGGTCAATTTCGATGATATCGAAGAGTCCGGCAGAACACTCTGCCTTACCGTATTTGATGAGTGAGAATTTCTCGTCATCTCCGAAATCGAAGAAGGTATCAGGCTCTTCTGAATAAGGAGCCACCTCCTTGTATTTCGCAATCAGTTCCTTCACGATGTTCACGCCTCTCTTTGCCACATAGTCGTAATAATCGGCATAGTTGGTCTGTTCGGCTATCACATCACGGAGATAATCTTCAACAAATGCCGGAATCTTCTTGGCGGCGATATAACCCTGCTGCAGGTCAATCTCGTGCTTGCCCTTTACCGGAAGCCAGATGGTGTAGGCTGGATATGGGTCATCGCCCACGCGTCCTACACGCCCGCTGAATCCTAAATCTCCCCAGGTGGCTAGCGCACAGATGTTGGTACAGCCGTTCATGCGGAGTTCGAAGTCAGGAATGGCATCGAGGTTCAGATTGCTATTGAGAAGTTGCTTGGCGATACCGTCGATGGCGCCCTTTGGCAAACAGATGCCGAGGCGGCAGGTATCGGCTCCCGTACAGCAGGTGAGGTTGGTAACCACCACTGGATAATCTATCTGATAGACGCCCAGTTTCTTGAAGAAGGCGTAGATGTTGGTGAGATATTCCTCTGGGATATTGCGCACCTGAATCTGCTCTTTCTTGGTGAAGCGGATTACATCGTTGCCATAGTTGCCCAGGTATTCGGCTACTTCTGCGAAGAAATCCGTGGAGTTGTTGCCGTGGCGCAATGGGATGTAGGCATACCAGAGGTTCTCTTTCAAGCCCTCGGCATTGGTCTGCTTGTGGGCGTAACGGCGCTTCCAGGTTTCAAAATCGGTTGGAGCTTTAAGTGGAGGGAAGTTGGGCTTATGGTGTTCCAATGGCAATGCCGGAGCCTCGAAATCGATTGAACCATCTTTCTTAAGTTCCTCAAACTCTTCGAGATACAATCGCTTGGCTTCTTCTGTTCCGTATTTGTAGAACACGTATCTCATGCGTGCCTTGTGGCGGTTTCTTCTATTTCCGTATTTATGGAACCAGTTTTTCAGAGCCTTGGCTGCACGGTAGAGATCCTTCTCTGGAAGGAAGTCGAATACTTCCCAACCGGTGTGGGCGTTGCTGGCGGCACTACCGGCGATGAGCACTCTGAATCCTCGCTGTCCGTCCTTGATACGTGCCTGCAGACCCAGGTCGGCGATGTAGGAGTAGTTGGCCGTAGCCACACTGGTATCTATCGCCACCTTGTATTTTCTAGGCATCGTGAACGAATCTTTCTCGGCGATGAGTCGGGAGGTGAGTTCCTCCACGTAAGGATAGACATCGAATTCCTCATCGGCAGTGAGTCCGCTCCGGTCATCCACCATCATGTTTCTTACGGTGTTTCCACCGCCACCTGCGCTGGAGATGCCCACCTTTTCCAGTTTTTTCAGAGCCGGAATGGCATCTTCGATATCAACATTGTGAATCTGAATCTCCTGTCGGGTGGTAACGTGGAGATGCGAAGTGGAGAGCTGGTGACCCACAAAGGCAATCTTGGCAAGCTGCTCTGGGGTGACCAGACCGCCGGCACAACGAAGACGCAACATATAGTGCTGGTTCTTGCGCTGCTCGTAGATGCCCATAGGTACACGGTTCGACTTCAACTGACCTGCCTGAATCTCGCCCGCCTTGAATTGGTCGATGAGTGACTGGGTATAGTCCAAGTCTCCATTTAATGTAGAAGGTATTCTGTACATGTTCTTGTATCGTTTTAATTTTGTTCGAAGTGAACTTCCTTATCCACCACCTCTCCATTCAGAACCTTGAATGAATTGAGGTGAATCTTTCCGTCGAGCAATGAGAGGATGGCATAACGGATGTTGGGATCGTTAGCCAGCCGAAGGTCTTCCTGCGATGGGCGGGAAGGCGATGCTGGGTGACTGTGCCAGTTGGCGAGAATCTTCAAGCCCTTGCTTCGGGCGTATTTCAGAGCCGCAAACTGGTCTTTCGGAGCAAAAGAAAAGTGCTCCTCGCTATGGTCGATGTTCTCCATCCAATAGCTTTCCGTCACCACATCATCCTTGCCTAACAGAAGTCCGCAGCTCTCGATGGGCGCATCCTTCTTAGCTTGCTCGATAATAACCTTGATTACGTCGTCGTTAATCTTCATAAGCTATAGCAAAAATAATCACTAATAAATAATCACTAAATCTTAGTGGTGCTTCAAATCGCAGGCTGCCTGCTCGTAATCGATGAGATGATCGATGGTAGGGTGGTCGCCGCAGATTTCGCAGGATGCACGCTTCTTCACCTTGATGGTGCGGAAGTTCATCGTCTTGGCATCGAAGGTGAGCAATCGGTCGGTGAGCAAATCGCCTACACCGAGTAAGTACTTCAAAGCCTCTGCTGCCTGGATGGTTCCGAGCATACCAGCGATGGCTCCCAGAACGCCAGCCTGACTACAGGTAGGAACTGCGCCTGCTGGAGGTGGTTCCTTGAAGAAGCAACGGTAACATGCCGTGCCTGGCAAGTGGGTAAAGGTCTGTCCCTGGAATCTCAGGATGCCGCCATGCGAGAAGGCTTTGCCCAGACGTACGCAGGCATCATTGATAAGGAACTTTACCGGGAAGTTGTCTGTTCCGTCGATGACGAAATCCCATGGCTTGATGATTTCCTCGGCATTGTGAGAATCGAGGAAGTCGTGATAAGTGGTCACTTCCACATCCGGATTGATGGCAATCATCTTCTCTTTGGCGCTCTCCACTTTTGGAGTACCCAGATCCTTAGTCTGATGAATCACCTGGCGCTGCAGGTTACTGAGGTCTACCACGTCAGCATCCACGATACCGATATGTCCCACACCTGCTGCAGCGAGGTAGAGGGCAACTGGAGAGCCCAAGCCACCGGCACCTACGATGAGCACCTTGGCATTGAGAAGTTTCTCCTGACCTTCGAGTCCTACATCCTGAAGGAGGATGTGGCGGCTGTATCTCTCTATCTGTTCTTCTGTTAAATCTATCATCTTGTTTCTGATTTCTTTTATGGATGAATACTGTAACTTATTAAATGCGTCAACGATACAAAAAACGTACATCAACGACCGACGTAATCTTATATATAAGAACTGCCTAATAAGCCTTTTATTGTACTACTTGTTTACTTTTTTAGCAGGCACCGCCTCCCATGAAGTAGAGGAAATCTACACGGTCGCCGTCCTTGAGCTGAATCTTCTCATAGTCTTCTTTCTCAGCAAAGTCCTCGTTCACCTGGATAGTTACCATCTCTGGCTGGAACACCTTGTTGATCTTAATGAGTTCTGCCAATGTCAAAGGAAGAGATACTTCCTGCTTTTCGTCGTTTACAATAATCTGTGCCATATTCTTATCAATTTTATGTTGTTATATTCATTTTAACTGTATGCCCCCGTCTCCTTAGCTGAAAGCACCGTTGAGATATTCCTGTGTCAGTTCGTGCTTAGGATGATGGAACACTTCCTCGGCGCTTCCTTCTTCAATCACCTCACCCAGATACATGAAGATGACGTGGTCGGCGATACGGAGAGCCTGGCGAAGGGTGTGAGTTACCATCACGATGCTGTAATCCTTCTTCAGTTCGGTGAAGAGCTGCTCCACCTTCTTGCTGCTGATAGGGTCGAGGGCGGAAGTACTCTCATCTGCAAGCAGATAACTTGGCTCTACGGCAAGGCTGCGTGCCAGGCAGAGGCGCTGCTGCTGACCGCCGCTCAACTTGGAAGCCGGATTCTTCAGTCTATCCTTCACTTCCTCCCAGAGACCTACTGCCTTGAGATAATGCTCTACGATGCTGTCCAGTTTCTTCTTGTTGCGGATACCATGGATGCGGCAACCATAAGCCACATTGTCGTAGATGCTCATAGGGAGAGGGCATGGACGCTGAGGAACAAGACCTATGTTGCGGCGCACTTCAGAGAGTTTGCTGCTGCTTGCCTCGAGGATGTTATTGTCTCCGAGATTCACCTCTCCATTCATCTTCAAACCTTCCACGCGGTCGTTCAATCGGTTGAAGGTACGGAGAAGCGTAGACTTGCCGCAGCCTGAAGGACCGATGATGCAAGTAATCTTTCCCTTAGGAATACTTACATTTACATCTTTCAAGATTTGTGCACCATTGATATATACATTCAAGTTCTTGGTGTCGAGCTGTGCATGATTGTTGTGAACAAACTTTGTAGTCATATCTAAATCTCCTATATTTTAAGATTCATACTCCCTATATATAATAAGGTGTAATCCTCAGCGTTTATACTTCTTATTTTCGTTTGCAAAGGTACGACGATTTTGCTTATTGGGCAATACCTTATATGGGGTAATTTCATACCCTATATGTGGTATATGGGAATGGTACGATTGTGGTATTGCCCCATCTGCATAATCTTTATACCTTTGCAGCCAGTTAGTATTATATATAATAAGGTATAGATATGAGAAAGAAAATCATAGGAATAATAGTGATAGGAACCTCCTTACTGTTAGCCAGTTGCGGAAGTAGGGGAGAGGTGAAACGTAGTGCTGACGGCAAGCAGGTGCTGAGTGGTTACATTACGCTGTCGGGTGCTTTCGCCCTTTATCCATTGGCGATACAGTGGGCAGATGAGTTTCATCGCCTTCACCCCGATGTGGATATTGATATCTCGGCAGGTGGTGCAGGAAAGGGTATTACTGATGTTCTTGCCGACCAGGTAGATATTGCGATGGTGAGCCGAGAACTGAAGCCGCAGGAGAAGGAGAAAGGTGCCCTGGCGTATGCTGTGGCAAAGGATGCGGTAGTGGCAACCATCAATGCCAGCAATCCGGTATATCGGGAATTGTTGAAGACTGGATTGAGCCAGAAACAGGCTACTGCGATTTGGGAGGGAAAGACGAAGATGAATGTCTACACCCGAAGCGATGCCTGTGGTGCTGCCGAGACCTGGGCTGCGTTTCTGGGAAAGAAGCAGGAAGACCTGAAGGGAACGGGCGTCTTTGGAGATCCGGGCGTTGCCGAGACTCTGCAGAAGGACGTGAACGGCATCGGATTCAACAACATCGGTTACGCCTACAACGACAAGACGCACAAACCTACGAAGGGTATCGCCATTGTTCCGATAGACGTAAACGGGAATGGAAAACTGGATGCAGATGAGAAATTCTATGATACGCTGGATGAACTGATGGATGCCATAGCCAAAGGAAAATATCCAGCACCGCCAGCCCGGAATCTCTATCTCGTAACTGCCGGTAAACCCAAGAACCCTGTGGTGGTTGAGTTCCTGAAATATGTGAGAACCAAAGGCCAGAGACTGAACGGTCCTGCGGGATTTGTACATATATAGAAAAAGGTCGCAAGCAATCATAGCTTGCGACCTTTGATATTCTTTATAAGAACCCGAATTATAATCCCGAATCTGCTGGATTTATAATTCTCTAATTCTTGATTTACTCGATAACCACGAGTGCATCCTCTTCGAGCACAGCCTGTCCAGGTTTTACGCAGATAGCTGTAACCTTACCATCCTTCTCAGCCTCGATGTTGTTCTGCATCTTCATAGCCTCGAGAACGACAACAGTATCACCTGCCTTTACCTCCTGACCAACAGCCACCTCGATGCTGGTGATAGTACCAGGGAGAGGAGCCTTTACAGCATTGGCTGTATTTACGTTGGCAGCTGGAGTAGCCTCAGCATCATCAGATGCAGCAGCTGGCTGACCGAGCACAACCTTCTTCTTCTCTGGCTCAGCCTCCTGTTCCATCTCAACCTTGTAAGCTTCGCCATTCACGTTCACGCTTGCGATGTTACCCTCAACAGCGTCAATCTGAACCTTGTATTCTTTTCCGTCAATTGTATATTTAAACTCTTTCATTTCTATTACATTATGGTTTAGCTGTTAAACTCAAGAACTTGGCGTTCCACATCGTCTGACGTGGCTTGATAGTGATGATGCCAGGCTCCTTGTCGTGTACGTTATTGCCCTGATACTCATAGAGTGCCATGGCAATCGCAGCATAAATATTCTTATCCATTCGTTTTTACTTTAATTTTGAGTGTTGATTGTTGAGTGTTGAATTAGGCTTGCGCCCTTCTGTTATGTTGAGTCTGTATATAACTCAACATTCTACACTCAACATTCAACATTTCTATATTACATTGGCATACAGCCATGCTTCTTAGCTGGTAAGCTCTGACGCTTGGTAGCGAGCTGAGCCAAACCACGGCAGATGCGGAAACGGGTGTTGCGTGGCTCGATGACATCATCGATGTAACCATACTGAGCTGCCTGATATGGATTAGCAAACTTGTCAGTATACTCCTGCTCCTTCTCAGCCAGGAATGCCTTTACATCCTCGCCAGCTTCCTTCTTAGCCTTAGCTTCCTTACCACAGAGAACGGCAACGGCACCGCTGGCACCCATTACAGCAATCTCTGAAGATGGCCAAGCGAAGTTCAAGTCGGCACGCAACTGCTTGCAACCCATCACGATGTGGCTACCACCATAGCTCTTACGCAATGTGATAGTGATCTTTGGCACGGTAGCCTCGCCGTAAGCGTAGAGCAACTGTGCACCGTGGAGGATGACAGCGTTGTACTCCTGACCTGTACCTGGCAAGAATCCTGGTACGTCTACGAGAGATACGATAGGAATATTGAAGGCATCGCAGAAACGAACGAAGCGTGCTGCCTTGCGGCTAGCGTTTACATCGAGTACACCTGCGTAAGCTGCTGGCTGGTTGGCTACGATACCAACGCTCTGACCATTGAAGCGGGCGAAACCAGTGATGATGTTCTTGGCGAACTTAGGCTGAACCTCGAAGAACTCTCCGTTATCGGTTACAGCGCCAATCACCTTATACATATCGTATGCCTGGTTAGGATCCTCTGGGATAATCTCGTTCAAAGTATCGTCCATGCGGTCGATAGGGTCTGTGCACTCTACGCGTGGAGCCTCTTCTGTATTGTTGCTAGGGATGTAAGAGAGCAGGCTCTTGATCATCTCGATAGCCTCTTCCTCAGTCTTGGCAGCGAAGTGGGTAACACCACTCTTGGTTGCGTGAACTGATGCACCACCGAGGTGCTCTGCATCGATATCCTCACCTGTTACGGTCTTTACAACCTTAGGACCTGTCAGGAACATGTAAGAAGTCTGCTCCTTCATGATGATGAAGTCGGTCAAGGCTGGAGAGTAAACGGCACCACCGGCGCAAGGGCCCATGATAGCAGAAATCTGTGGGATGACACCAGAAGCGAGGATGTTGCGCTCGAAGATCTCACCATAACCAGCGAGGGCGCAGATACCTTCCTGAATACGGGCACCACCAGAGTCGTTCATGCAGATAACAGGTGCACCCATAGTCATAGCCATATCCATTACCTTGCAGATCTTCTGTGCCATAGTCTCAGAGAGTGAACCACCATTTACGGTGAAGTCCTGAGCATATACGTAAACCAGACGGCCGGCTATAGTAGCGCTACCAGCTACAACACCATCACCGAGGTACTGCTTCTTCTCCATGCCAAAGTTAGTGCAACGATGCAACTTGAACATATCATACTCCTCGAAACTGCCGGCATCTACCAACATTTCGATACGCTCACGAGCGGTATATTTGCCACGTGCATGCTGCTTCTCGATGGCCTTCTCGCCACCGCCAAGACGAGCCTGTTCGCGCTTAGCGATCAGCTCCTTAATCTTTTCTACTTGTTTGCTCATAATTGATTATTATGTATTATTTCTTTATTCTTTATAGAATGGTTTCCTGAATCCATGAAATGAGCGGACGAACCGTCATCGCATAATTCGGGCGCAAAGATACGAAAAAAACCGCAGATAGCGAACTATCTACGGTTAAATATTTAGAATAATGTGAAAAATCACTATTATTTGGTCCTAAAATTCCAAAAGAATGCGGGCATTGAGCTGTCTGCCGGTAAGATAATTAGGTACGGCGTATTGCTGACTGGTTACATCTGTCACCCAGTAATAGCTGTTTACGTTGTCTATGCCGAAGAGGTTGAGGCAATCTACCCCCAGCATCACATTCTTCAGGAAGGTCTTCTTCTCCCGGCGGCTGTTGTCGAGCAGCTGATAGCTCATACCGATATCTGCACGGCGATAGGCGGTGGCACGGAAACTGTTGGTCTCCAACTCTCTGTGAGGTGCTGCGAAAGGAAGACCATCGGCAAAGGCGAGTTTCAAAGACATGCGCCACTTCTTGCTGCCCGGGAAATAATCGGTGAAGAAGAGGTTTACCGCATAACGCTGGTCGGTAGGCAAAGGGATGCTCTTGCCACCCAGTTTCATCTTGGTATCCATGAGCGAAAGACTGAGCCAGGAATCGGTACCCGGAACAAACTCTCCGTAGAGTTTGAAGTCGAGTCCTGCTGCATGACCGCTGCATTCGTTCTGTCCGTAATAAACTACCTTCACGTTACTTACAGAATAAGGAACCAGATTGCCCAAAGCCTTGTAATAGGCTTCGGCAGAGAATTTATAGCGTTGGTCTCCTAGCTTGAACCTATAGTCGTAGCCGGCGATGAAGTGGATGCTTCGCTGACTCTTGATTTTCTCGTTCAGCGATGCGATGGTTATGCCGTTCACCGTAGATGTATCTCTCAATTCCTTGAAGAATGGAGCCTGATAATACAGACCTGCCGCAAAACGGAGAGTTGTATTCTCATGGTTGGCTGGTATGATGGCGAGCGACAGACGAGGACTCACGATGGTTTCTCTGTTGAAATTCCAATGACTCATTCTGATACCATAGTTCAGGGTGTAATGTGTCTGGCTGTTACCGGTACTGTCGGCTGTTCCTCCCGAAAAACGGTAGGTGTCCTGGATGTAAGCTTCCATACGGTTGGCATTCAGTTCGTTGCGAGCCTTCAGTGAATAAACCATATAGAGGTCTTTGCCATTGTGAGGAATACTGTATCCTGCAGAATCGCGCATCTCATATTCTACAGAATTCTCCTCAATATGTTCACGCTTCAGACTTACTGCGGCTTCCATCTGATGTTTCTTTAGCTTGTGCTTGAGCATCAGTTTGGCGCTCATCACGCGAGCCGTAAGATAGTTCCGGGCATGTTCGAAATAGGTACCTACACCCAGGTTTTCTGAGGTCTCGGTCTCGTCGAGCCAGTATTGTCCCTGAATGTCATATTTCTCCTGTTCCTTGGTATAGAAAGCACTGCCCAGAAGCGAGAGACTGGTGTTGGCTGTAAACTGTCGGGTAATGCCAAGTGTACCGAAGTAGGTGAGGAAACGGTCTTTCTCCTGACCGTCAAAATATACTCTGAAGCTCTTTACGTTTTCCATTGTTCCGAACTTTGTTTCTCGGTCTTCCGGTTCGAAATTGTAGTGATTATCAGAGATGTAGCCTATGAAGTCAAGCTTCCAGCGTTTGTTGGGCTGGTAACTCAGATAGGTCTGATAGTCCAGATAGTTTGGCTTGTATTCGCCTTTGGTTTCCATCGAACCGAGCAGGTAAGAGGTAGTTTTGTAGCGCACGCTGTTGAGCCATGAAAGTTTCTGGGTTCCCAGACCGATGTATGCGTCAGCACCCAGCAGACTGGCAGCCAGGCTTCCTTCAACCACCGGCTTCTTGCTTTTTGCTTTCAGGGTTTTGTAGGTGATGTCGAGAGCCGAACTCATCTTGTCTCCGTATTTGGCAGCATATCCTCCGGTTGAGAAACCGATTTTATCTACCATATAAGGGTTGATGACGGAGAGGCCTTCCTGCTGTCCGCTGCGAACCAGGAATGGGCGGAATACTTCTACGTTGTTGATGTATACGGAGTTCTCATCGAAGGCACCGCCACGTACATTGTATTGCGAAGAGAGTTCGTTATGGGTACTCACGCCAGCCTGTTGCTGAACCAGACTTTCCACCCCATTTCCGTTGGCAGATGGCGTCATCTTCATGTCCTTAGTCTTCAGTTCCTGTATCTGGTCCGACTGTATTTTTTCTCCCTTGATATTCACCTCATCGAGGGTGGTGGATGCTTCGCGAAGTACCACCTGCAGGGTTTGTTTTCCTCGCGGTCTTCTCAGCACTTTTGTTTTTGTTTTGAAGCCGATATATGAGAATTTGACTACCACGCTGTCTGCAGAATGCAGTTTGAGGCTATAGTCTCCCTTGAGCGAAGTAACGGCAGTCTTTCCCTGGCTAGCCACCGAAACGATGGCAAACTCCAGTGGCTGGTTGTTCTCGTCTACCACTTTGCCGTGAAGGGTAAACTCCTGCGCCATCATCTTTATGGTTGCGATGAGGCATATTGTGAGTATCAATAATCTTTTTTTCATACTTTTATTAACGAGAAAAACTGAAAAATATTGTAGATGGTTGCAAGTTTTGATGAATGTCACTGGTTGTAATGCATTTGCGTCAGCCCGATTTGGCAGTCATGACGAGACCATATCTACATCAACCTTTATGATTGATGCTGCAAAGATACATTCTTTTCTGTTTCATAGCTATGCGATTTGTGACAATTGTGTGGATTCGGGAAATAAAGTTGGCGAAAATTATATTTTTATGCCTTATCTTGCAATTCGAAGAAATATTTCCGAAGAATAAAAAATTATCTCCGAAGGATGAAATAACATCTCCGATAAATAGGAAAATATCTCCGAAGGATAAAATGATATTTCCGAAAGAGAATTGTCTCCTGATTATGTATCCCGGCACAGATTGCTGCAGATGATTTTCTGTTGCATGCAGAACAGGATTTTGGATGTGATTTTTGTGAGGTGAAGGTGAAGGGTGTATTTTTAATCTTTATATTATATTCTTTATTTTAGGGTTTTTCCGATTTTTGACCCTAGGGTCTTTTTTCCGGTTTTTACCCTTACCCTTCACGCGTATATATAAAAAGGAGTTTTCAAACCTTCACCCTTCACCTTTTTGGCGATTCTTTTGATGGTCAGAGAGTTACGGGTGAAGGGTGGTGAAGGCACTTTCTTGTTTTGTATTAAACACTTTTTTGCATTTGGACATTTTAAGGAGAGTTTGGTTGGGAACGGAGAACTATGAACTTGCTTAGGAAAAGAGAAAGGAGATTATAAAAAAGCCCGATAAAAGTCGACTTTTATCGGGCTGGAATTGTTATGATTATTTACTTGTTGAATGCATAGAACAAACCATCATTCATAGCCATGCGAACCTGGTATAAACCATTGGCATCTGCTGGGACGTTGATCTTCTCGCCACTTGGCAAGCAAGCCTGGATGCTGCCATCCTCATTGAAGCTGAAAAGCTCACGGATATCGCCATCCTTGCTGTATGACCAACTCTTGTGCTTCTTGTCGAACACAAAGTATGATTTCTCACCATCTGGGTCGGTAATCTCGTAGCCATTCTTCAATGTCTTGATGGCATACATGCGACCATCCTTACCCATTACGTCCTTAGTGGTTCCTACCTGACCAATCACCTTGTCGCCTGTCCAGAACTCAATAGAGTTGATAACGAGAAGGTCAGCAAATGAACATACTGCGTAAGCTGGAGAGATAAGCACGAAGATAATCTCGTTTACAAACTTGTTGTCTGTTGCTCTCTTGTTCCAGTCAAGTACGGAATTTGTCAGGCCAAATGAGCCGATGCAAGAACTGAATGTCAAGGCGCCCAACAGGACTGCGATGACAGGTTTAGTTAAATTTTTCTTCATAGTCATTAATTAATTTATATGTTGAGTATCTTTTACTTAGCAGACTCAAACTCGCGCAAGAAACGAGTATCGTTCTCAGAGAAGAGGCGAAGGTCGCTCACGCGATATTTCAAGTTGGTGATACGCTCAACACCCATACCGAAGGCATAACCCGTATAGACATTGCTGTCGATACCGCAAGCCTCAAGATCATGAGGGTCAACCATACCGCAACCTAAAATCTCAACCCATCCGGTATGCTTGCAGAAGTTGCAACCCTTACCGCCACAGATGTTGCAGGAGATATCCATCTCGGCACTAGGTTCTGTGAATGGGAAGTAGCTAGGACGGAGACGAATCTTGGTATCTGCACCAAACATCTCACGAGCAAAGGTAAGGAGCACCTGCTTGAGGTCGGTGAAACTTACGTTCTTATCTACATAGAGACCTTCTACCTGATGGAAGAAACAGTGAGCGCGGGCGCTGATAGCCTCGTTACGGTAAACGCGGCCTGGGCAGAGCACACGGATAGGTGGCTCATGAGTTTCCATATAGTGAGCCTCGTCGCCAGAAGTATGGCTGCGGAGGAGCACATTCTTGGTAACGTCGTCGCTGTTGGTCTTCTCTATAAAGAAGGTGTCCTGCATATCGCGGGCTGGGTGGTCGGCAGCAAAGTTGAGCATCGTAAATACGTGCTTGTCGTCATCTACCTCAGGACCCTGGAAAAGGGTAAAGCCCATGCGAGCGAAAATGTCGATAATCTGATTCTTCACTACGGTGAGTGGATGGCGGGTACCGAGTGCTACAGGGTAGGCGGTACGGGTCAAGTCGATGTCATCGCTTGATGCCTCGGCTTCTTCCATCTGCTCCTTCAGTCCGTTGATCTTCTCAAGGGCTGCGTTCTTCAGTTCGTTGATTTTTACACCAACCTCTTTCTTCTGGTCGGCTGGCACTGTGCGGAAGTCGGCCATAAGGGCGTTAATCTCGCCCTTTTTGCTCAGATACTTGATTCGAAGCTGCTCTACTTCTTCTGCGTTTTGGGCAGTCAAAGTGCTCACTTCTTTCAAGAGTTCGTCTATTTTTTCTAATAACATATCTATATTTTTATCTTTTTTGACTGCAAAGATAACATTTTTTGCTTAAAAGATGAAATAATTCAAAAGAAAGTTGTACTTTTGCATGGAAAATTTGAGAAATTTAATAGGTTTATGAAAAAACTCTGTTTATTAACGGTGTTAATGGCGGTGCTTACCATCGTTTGTTTCACGTCTGTGGGATGCACAGACAAGAAGCCTGCGCCTGCCATTGATTCGGCTTCATCCGACTCGGTGATTGCCGACACCCAAGCGATGGACTCTACAGAACAGCTGATAGAGGAGACTCCGATGCCAAAGGCGGCTGACGAGCTTTTTGATGATTTCGTGTTTAATTTTGCAGCTAACAGAAAGTTGCAGAAAAGTCGTATTGTCTTCCCGCTGCCGGTATATCACGGTAAGAAACTGACCAAGAAGATAGAAAAAAAACATTGGAAGATGGAGCATTTCTTCATGCGCCAGGATTATTACACGCTGATCTTTGATAATCAGAAACAGATGAAACTGATGAAGGATACTACTATCGATCATGTAGTAATAGAAAAGGTGTTCTATAGTAGAAAGACAGTTCAGCAGTTTGTGTTTAATCGCATCAATGGTCAGTGGATGATGACTAGCATCTGCTACAAGCCTATGTATCAGAATAATAATGCCAGTTTCCTGAAGTTTTACGGCCATTTTGCTACTGATACCGCTTTCCAGGCTCGCCATATCCATAATCCGGTGAAGTTTACCGGTCCTGATCCTGATGATGATTTCAGTACGATGACAGGCGATATAGACCCGGAAACATGGCCTGCCTTTGCGCCTCAACTGCCTCACGGCATGATTTACAATATAATCTATGGTCAGAAATATACCGAGAGCAACCGGAAAATCTTCGTGATTCGTGGTATTGCCAATGGTATGGAAACCTCTCTTACTTTCAAAAAGATTGGAGGAAAATGGGAACTGATCAAACTGAATATGTAGCTTTTAAGTTAGTAGTAATAGTTTTAACCAGATATGAAGGATATTCGTAACTACAGCCTTTTGGCTCACAATACGTTTGGCATCGATGCCAAATGCAGCAGATTTCTGGAGTATGAATCGGTTGAGGAAGCCCGACAGATAGTGGGCTTGCTGACAGAGGCTGATCAGCCACTGCTCATTCTGGGCGGTGGTAGTAATCTCTTGCTGACCGGTGATTATGCAGGTACAGTACTCCATTCGGCTATTATGGGTATTGAGGTTCTAGACAACAAGACTTTGGCAGCTGCAGAGGGGGATGATGCTTTGTGCAATCCGGATTGGGTATTCCTTTCCTGTGGTAGTGGCGAGGTGTTTGATGATGTGGTAGCTTATGCCGTAGAGCATGGCTATCATGGAGCTGAAAATCTGAGTATTATTCCGGGTGAAGTAGGTGCCAGTGCGGTTCAGAATATCGGTGCCTATGGTGTGGAAGCTAAGGATATTATATATAAGGTGGAAGCGGTTGAGATTGCTACGGGCAGAGTAGTGGTGTTTGATAATGCTGACTGCGAGTATAGTTACCGTCAGAGTAAATTTAAGCATGAGTGGAAGGATAAGTATCTGGTGACGCATGTGATTTACCGTTTGCAGAAGACCTTCCGTCCGGATCTGGATTATGGTAATATCCGTTCTGCGCTCGAGGCTAAGCATATTGCTGAGCCTACAGCCCAGCAGCTTCGTGACGTCATCATAGAAATTAGAGAGGCAAAATTGCCTGATCCTAAAGTGCTGGGTAATGCAGGCAGTTTCTTTATGAATCCTATTGTAGAGAAGGCTAAGTACGAAGAACTGGCTGCTCTTTATCCGGGTATGCCTCATTATACCATCGATGAATCTCATGAAAAGATTCCGGCTGGTTGGATGATTGATCAGTGTGGCTGGAAGGGAAAGAGTCTGGGACGGGCCGGTGTGCATGATAAGCAGGCACTGGTGCTCGTGAATCGTGGCGGTGCTACGGGCGAGGAAATCGTAAAACTCTGTGAGACTATCCAGGAGGATGTGAAGCAGAAGTTTGGCGTAGAGATTCATCCGGAGGTGAATGTGAAGTGAAAAATTCGTTTGTTTTCAGAAAAATATTTGATAATTAATGAAGGTAACTTTATTAGGTACAGGCACATCGGGCGGTGTTCCTTCGCTGGGGTGTAACTGTGAAGTGTGCCGAAGTACGGATCCGCATGATAAAAGATTGCGCAGTGCAGCAATGATAGAAACGGAGAATACCCGTATTCTGATAGATGCCGGACCTGATATCCGACAGCAGTTGTTGCGTGTGCCTTTCAGGAAGATAGATGGCGTCCTGATTACGCATATCCATTACGACCATGTTGGTGGCATAGATGATTTGCGCCCTTTCTGTATCTTTGGTGATATCAATATCTATGGCGATGAAATCGTTACTGCGGGGCTGCCTCATACGATGCCTTACTGCTTTCCGAAGAATGCAGAAAAACTCTATCCGGGAGCTCCTAAACTCAAATTGCATACCATTCATCCGCATGAGCATTATCAGATAGGGGATATTGAGTTTGTTCCTATCCGTGTGATGCACGATAAAATGCCTATTCTCGGCTATCGGTTTGGTAAGTTTGCCTATATTACTGATATGAAATCTATGGGCGATGAAGAATATGCTTATTTGGATGGTGTGGAAACACTCGTAATTAACGCACTCAGATTTGAGAAAACACATCACAGCCATCAGCTTGTATCTGATGCTATTGAGGTGTCGCGCAGGATAGGAGCAAAACATACTTATTTTATCCATGTGACTCATCAGATAGGTTTTCACGATGAGGCGAATAAAAGGCTGCCCGAAGGCTTTGAATTTGGCTTCGATGGAATGGAGATATATGTAGAAAATAGATGAACTTTTATTGAAAAAAGGTTTAAAAATAGGTTTGTAAAAGTTAATTAAATTAAAATAACAGATCTTTTACTAAGAAAAATTTGCGAGTATCATAGATTATTTCTATATTTGCATGTGTGTTTTTCATAGTATTAGATTTAAGGTTAACAAGGTATTGGGGTCGCAGCGGCGACCCTTTTTTGTTTTTATCCCCTTTTGGGTGACTAAAAAATACCTTTTTTCAAGGCATCTTTCCTTTCCCCAAAACGGTATATGGTTCATCTCTTCCGAGGTTTGAATCTCCGGTAAAGTTTCCAAGCCAACAGTGCACCGTCGAATGCTCCTGCTCCCACCTGCAGCAAACTCTGCAGTCGCTTGCTAGGACTCGCATTGCGTGACAGGATTTCAGGTTTTGTGAAAAGCGTGTTCCATAAAGTCTGAATCTTGGCATCATCGGCATCAATTTCCTTGCGTATCGCCTCTTTTTTGAGTCGGATATCGTTTAAGGAATTATATTCTGTGATTTCTGAATGATTTGTCATGTTGCGAAAAGGAGGTTATTTTTCCATTAAGAGGCTTGCCAGAAATCTGACCAATGGTCTCTCGATCCACTTATGGCGGAAAATTACAAATAATATTAATATAAATAGGTATACTGCAGCAACAATGCAGAATCCGAAAGTCAGACTACCTATTAAGTCTGCCAATGCAAAAGCAGCGCCAAAGGATAGGTAAATGAGGGTAAGCGTAAGTAAGCCCAGGAGTACCAAGGTCATGGTAATGACTGTAAGCAGGCGTACCACCTTATCCACAACATCGAGCTTCAGAAATTCGCTCTGAAGCCCGATGTAATGTTTAAGCACCTCAATGAGCTGCCCGATAGTTTCTACATTTTTATCGTTAGAGAACATCATGATAGGTGATGATTAAACCTCAGGAGCTGCGTCCTTGATATCGTCAACCAGATCATCAACGTCCTTACGGCTCAACTTGATGTCGTGCTTTTTGCAGAAATCGTCTACTGCACCTGCAATCTTACTACGTGTATCCTCACCCTTCTCAGGAGCGAAAATCAAACCGAGTGCTGTACCAGCGATAGCACCGCCGAGGAAAGCACCAATGTAACCTAATGTTTTCATATGCTATAAATTTTAAACGTTAAACGATTATCTTCTTGTCATTTTCATTTGACAATGCAAATATACTAAATTCTCTTTAAAAAACAAGCCTTTTAGCCTTAATTTTTCATTAAAAATGTTTTAATAGCCTTATTTAACAAACTTTAGGCGGCATATTCTTCGTTTTTCGGGCATTTTTTTGTATTTTCGCAGAGTAAAAAACGCATAATGCGAAATTTATATTGAATGAACAACAATAATAAACAATAAAACGAATAAGAATTATGAAGAAAATTACAGTATTAAGCATGGGTATGTGCGCAGTTTTGGCGCTCGCAAGTTGTGGTACATCTAAGGAAAGTGCATACAAGAAGGCATATGAGAAGGCTCAGCAGCAGGAACAGCAGGCTGCTCAGGCTCCTGTTGCTCAGGAACCAGTTGTAGCTCCTCTCGAGACTCAGGCTCCTTCTGATGAGCAGACAGAGGTTGATAATGCTACTGTTCGTTCTGAGGATGTTTCTCTCATCTCTGGTTCTGGCTTGTCAAGCTATAGCGTAGTAGTTGGTTCTTTCTCTCTCAAGGCTAACGCTGAGGGATTGGCTAGTACATTGAAGAGCGCTGGCTACGATGCTCAGATCGCCCTGAACACAGAGCGTAACATGTATCGCGTGGTAGCTTCTACATTTGCTGATAAGGCTGCTGCTGTCAAGAGCCGCAATCAGCTTCGCGCTGGTAAGTATCCTGATGCTTGGTTACTCCTTAAGAAGTAATCTGATATTATATAAGGATAAGATATCCGTAGATTAATGCGAATTTTATCTATAGATTACGGTAAAAAACGTACCGGACTGGCTGTGACCGACCCATTGCAGATTATTGCCAATGGGTTGGCCACAGTTTCTACACATGAACTTTTCACTTATATCGAAACTTATATTCAGAAAGAACAGGTGGAGCGTATTGTTATCGGAAAACCGATGCAACCTAACGGGCAGCCAAGTGAAAACCTGGCAAGAGTAGAAAACTTCTACAACCGTTGGCGAAAGGCTCATCCTGAAATTCCAATTGAATATTATGACGAGAGATTTACATCAGTCCTGGCACATAGAGCCATGATAGATGGAGGTGTAAAGAAGAAAGTGAGAAAAGAAAATAAAGGATTGGTAGACGAGATAAGTGCTACCATCATATTACAGGATTATTTGCAATCAAGAAGATAATGATTTTACCGATTTATATTTATGGTCAGCCAGTGCTGAGAAAAGTGGCTGAAGATATTACACCTGATTATCCAGATCTCAAGGTGTTGATTAATAATATGTACGAAACCCTTGATTCCAGCAACGGCATCGGACTGGCTGCACCTCAGATTGGCTTGCCTATCCGCCTCGTTGTTATCGACCTGGATGTGCTCAGCGAGGATTTCCCTGAGTATAAAGGATTCCGTCATGCTTTCATCAATGCCCATATCCTAGAGCGCGATGAGGAAAATACCGACTCTTCTGAAGAGGGATGTCTTTCTATTCCTGGTATCAATGAGAATGTGGTTCGTCCTACACGCATCCATGTAAAGTATATGGATGAGGATTTTAATGAACATGATGAGTGGATAGGGGGATATCTGGCTCGCGTGATGCAGCATGAATTCGATCATTTGGAGGGTACAATGTTTGTTGACCGTGTGTCTCCTCTTCGCAAGAACATGATAGCAGGAAAGCTCAAGAGTATCATCAAGGGCAATTTCCGTGCTGCCTATCGTACTAAGATACGTCGATAGTTCTTCCGAAAATATAGTAAGCTTCATGGTAATCGTGACGATTGGGCTTACTATATTTTTTTATTCTACATTCAATAGGTTTTATTTCAGAGAGTTACGAACAGATGAAGAAGATTCTCTTAGTTCTTTTTATGGTAATGGGCGTCATGTCGACTTCTGCCCAATATCGTGTAGACCGACTTGTTACGGCCGGTCGGAGTGCATTGTATTATGAGGATTTCGTCCTTTCAATCAAGTATTTTAATCTGGCTATCGGTGCCAAGCCTTATCTGTATGAGCCTTGGTATTACCGCAGTGTGGCAAAATTTAATCTGGATGACTTTACGGGTGCCGAAAGTGATGCCAGCGAGGCGTTGCATCTCAATCCCTATATCAATGATATTTATGACTTGAGAGCCATCTGTCGCATCAGACAAAACAGGTTTGATGATGCGATAGCTGACTATAATGAGGCTATCAGACTGGAACCGCGCAACCGAAATTACTGGTTCAACCGGGCTATCTGCCAGATGGAAAACAAAAAGTATGAGGCGGCGCAGCAGGAACTGGATACCATCGTGGGAAAATGGAAAGACTGGTCGAATGCTTATTCGCTCAAGGCTGAAGTGTATCTGCATCAGAAAGATACCGTGCAGGCTGAGAAATGGCTAGACAAGAGTCTGCAGCTCAATCCGTATGATGGGGATGCCTGGACTACGCGTGCCTATATGGCGCTGGCTAGAAAGGAATGGAAAACGGCTGATGAGGCGCTGACCAAGAGTCTGCATTTCAAGCCTAACAATGTGAACAGTTACATTAACCGTGCTTTGGCGCGTATCAATCTGAATAACCTCAGGGGGGCGATGAGCGATTATGACAATGCCCTTGAGCTGGATCCGAACAATTTCCTGGCTCATTATAATAGAGGACTGATGCGTGTACAGTTGGGTGATGATAACCGTGCTATCACCGATTTCGACTTCATTATCAAGATGGAACCCCAGAACTTCATGGCTATCTTCAACCGAGCTCTATTGCATGACAAGACCGGTAATCTGAGAGCAGCCATCAAGGATTATACTAAGGTTATCAATCAGTTCCCTAACTTCTGGACCGGTTTGTCTAACCGTGCCAGCTGTTACCGACGCCTGGGCATGACTGCCAAGGCAGAGATGGATGAATTCCGTATCTTCAAGGCGCAGATGAACAAGCATATCGGAATCCAGCCGAGATGGAGCGCAAAGACCAAGAAGGAGATGCGTAAGCGCTCTGAGGTTGACCCGAATAAGTTTGCTTCGCTGGTAGTAGATGACGAACCGAAGTATGAACACAACTATAAGAGCGAGTATCGTGGTAAGGTTCAGAACCGTCAGGTAGAAACCGCCTTCCTGCCGATGTATCAGCTCTCTTATTTCCCAAACAATCAGAATGTAAATGGAGTTCAGGCTTATGACAAGGAGGTTGATGCGCTCAATCAGCATACCAAGGCAGACAAGGTTTATATCGTTTGCAGTAAGGAGCAGCTCGATGAGAATGGTTCTATGAAGATATTCTCGATGATTGATAAACTTTCGGCAGAGTTGAGTGTGGCGAGCGATAATGAAACCAGAAAACGTCTCCTGATGCGCAGGGCCATCGCTCATAGTGTACTTCGCGATTTTGAGGCTGCCATCAGTGATTTCACCTATTATATCTCGCTCGATGACAAGAACTCTTTGGCTTACTGGCAGCGTGCTGTCTGCCAGGCTGAGATGGATGAATTTAACAAGGCTGAGGGCAAGGGTGTTCTGAACATCCATTCTGCCGAGGCTGATTTCAGTGATGCCATCCGCCAGAACAGCAACAATGCTTACATCTATTATAATAGAGGTAATCTTCATGCAGGCAGAAACGAACTTTCAAAGGCAATAGATGATTATACCATTGCCTTGAGAATTGATAACCGCCTTGCAGAGGCTTATTATAATAGAGGTATAGCACGAGCCAAGAGTGGCAATAAGCAGACTGCCATCCAGGATCTTTCAAAGGCAGGAGAACTTGGTTTGTATGATGCTTATTCTGTGATCAAGCGCTTGAATAAGTCGAAATAATAAAAAATCCCGCAGAGAAAATCTGCGGGATTTTTTTATGTATTTCTGTATTCCGGTTTTATATTCTCGTTACCTGCTTTACGCCCTTCACGGCGCTCAGTTTCTTGATGAGTGCATCAGTTTTGCCGGCATCATCAATCATTACGGTAACATTGCCTGAGAAGAGACCATCCTTGGAAGAGATGTTGATGCCTCGCATGATGAGTTTATCTTCCTTGGAAATGATGTTGGTGATGTTGCTCACGATACCGATATCGTCGTTTCCGATGATGCGGAGCGTGATGGCATACTTGGATGTTCCCTTGCCGCTCCATTTCGCCTTCACGATGCGGTAACCGAAACGGCGGCGCAGTTCCTTGGCGTTAGGACAATCCATGCGATGTACCTTGATACCCTTGCTGATGGTAACGAATCCGAAGATTGGGTCGCCGTAGATAGGGTGGCAGCAATGAGCCAGTTCGAAATCGATGCCCTTGAGGTGCTCATCGATAACCAGCACATCGTCGCTCTGCTTCATCAGTTCCTCGGTAGGATTCTCAAACTCAAAATTCTCTGCACTTTCTGCAGGCTTGTTGGTATTGGCGAGGTTCAGGTCGTGGTCGCGTTCCTCTATGTATCTCTCGATGATGCTGTTCACGTCGATTTTCTCCTCGGCTACATCCTTATAGAAGTCTGAGTTCTCCTTATATCCCATTTTCTTGATGATGCGCGCCATGATGCTCTCATCAATTTCCAGTTTCCTGTTCTTGAATCGGCGCTCCAGAAGTTCCTTGGCATAGAGGCCGTCCTTCTTCTGGGTTTCCTTCAGTGCAAGGCGAATCTTGGCTTTAGCCTTGGATGTCTGCACGATGTTGAGCCATTCGCGGCGTGGCTTCTGGTTGCTCTGTGTGAGGATTTCTACCTGATCTCCCGAATGGAGTTCCTGTCGGAAGGTGACGGCTCTTCCGTTAATCTTTCCACCCACACAGGTATTGCCGATGCGGGAGTGGATATAGTAGGCAAAGTCGAGTACCGTAGCTCCCTTCTGGAAGTTCAGCAGGTCGCCCTTTGGAGTGAACACGTATACTTCGTCTTCCTTCAGGTCGGTGGTAAACTGGTCCATCAGCTGCAGATCATCGTTGCTTTCCAGGGCAGCACGGATATTGGCAAGCCATTCGTCGATACCGCCTTCTCCCTGCTTGATACCCTTGTAGCGCCAGTGGGCAGCGAGTCCGTGCTCTGCAATATCGTCCATGCGCTCGGTTCTGATCTGTACCTCTACCCATTTGTTTTCAGGACCCAGCACAGTGGTATGCAGACTTTCATAACCGTTGCTCTTAGGCACGCTGAGCCAGTCGCGCATACGCTTTGGGTTTGGCTGATACATGTCGGTGATGAGGGCAAAGGTCTGCCAGCACTGCATATACTCTTTCTCTCTTGGCGCATCGAGGATTATACGGATGGCAAAGAGGTCGTATACACCCTCGAAGGCGCACTTCTGCTTTTTCATCTTCTGCCAGATAGAGTGGATACTCTTTGTGCGGCCCTTCATGTGATATTTCAGACCGGCAGCATCGAGCTTCTCCTGGATTGGCTGGATGAAGCGGGCGATATAGGCATCGCGCGAAGCCTTGGTGGCGTTCAGTTTGTCCTTTATCATATAGTAGGCATCGTGCTCGAGATACTTCAGACTGAGGTCTTCCAGTTCGCTCTTCAGCTTGTAGAGTCCCAGTTTGTGGGCGAGTGGGGCATAGAGGTAGCTTGCCTCTTCGCTTACTTCATGCTTTGCCTCTTTCTGTTCGGTATCACGAATCTGTCGCATCACGTTCACGCGGTCGGCAATCATGATGAGGATGACGCGCATATCCTCAGAGAATGAGATAAGCAGATTTCTGAAGTTCTCGCTCTCGATGATAGGGTTGCGCTTGTATAAATCGTGGATGCGAAGCAGACCACTGATAATGTGGGCTACGCTATCTCCGTATTTCTTCTGTATCTCTTCGATGGTCTGATAGCCATCGATGACGCTGGTCTGCATCAGAATGGCGATGATGCCATCTCGTTTCAGACCTATCTCGTTTACTGCGATTTCTGCGGTTTGCAGGGCAGCGAGTATTGGATTCATTCCGAAGACATTGCGCTTAATCTGATGGTTGATGAAGGCATGCTGTATGTCTTCACGCAGATGCTGCTCGTCGCCTGGCTTGAATGTGTCGCCCACGGCGGTTCTCAGGTGCTCCAGGATTTGGAGTGTCTGTTCCTTTTCTTCGGATGTGAATTTAAAAGGTGTTTCGTTCATTGTCGTTCCCTCCTGCTGATGATATATTTATTGAGTTGTTATAACTCGTCTATCCATTTCTGTCCAGATTTGGTGTTGAGCCAGATGGCGAAGCTGGCACCTATCAAGGCTCCTAGCCCCATAAATATAGTATATAGTTCCATATTGTTTCTTATTTATCGTTATACTTCATAACTCTGTTTGCACAATACGCAAATACAAAAGCTGCTATTGCTCCAAGTACAAGGCAGAGTATATTATTTACCCCCATCTCGTCACCGGTAATCATTGGAGATAATCCGCCTATACCGGTTCCGCTGATGAACAAGTTAGATACCCCATAGAGGTAATGTGATAGCCCCGACCTTCTGTCGTGCTCTTTTGCTAATTTACTAACCATGTCGCAATATTCTATTTTAAATTTGTCAAACAATGGCGATTCGGCGTTAAAAAACGCCTACTTCGTTAAATTTTCAATGCAAAGGTACAAAAAAAAGCGGAAATATTTCTGATTATCAGAAAAAACTATTATCTTTGTAGCACATATAGTGTAAATTTAACATAAATATGGTATTATGAATCAGCAAGATCTAAACCAAATCGCTGCTCGCGGTATCTCCGAGCAGCAGATTGAACATCAGTTGGAACAAATCAAGAATGGTTTCCCTTTCCTCAAACTTGAGGGCGCGGCTGCCATCGGTAAGGGTATCATGGCTCCTACAGCTCAGGAAGTAGAGGACTACGAGAAGGCGTGGAACGACTACAAGGCTGAGGGTCACAAGATTGTGAAGTTCGTACCTGCATCAGGTGCGGCTAGCCGTATGTTCAAGAACATGTTTGCGTTCCTGGATGCTCCATACGATGTTCCTACTACTGACTTCGAAAAACAATTCTTCGAGAATATCAAGAAGTTTGCTTTCCGCAAGGCACTCTGCGATAAGTGCCATGTAAACAACGAGAAGGGTATCATGTGCCTTATCAAGAAGGGCGATTACAAGGCTGTTGTGGCTAATCTCCTCAAGCCAGAGGGATTGAACTACGGACAGTTGCCTAAGGGATTGCTCCAGTTCCACGAGTATGAGGACGAGGTTCGCACCCCAATGGAGGAGCACCTGGTTGAGGCTGCGCTCTATGCTAGCAGCAACGGCGAGGCAAACGTTCATTTCACCGTTTCTCACGACCACCTGGAACTCTTCAAGCAGATGGTAGCAGAGAAGGTTGACAAGTATGCACAGCGCTACGGCATCAAGTACAATATCTCTTTCTCTGAGCAGAAGCCTAGCACCGATACCATCGCTGCCAATCCAGACAATACTCCATTCCGTAACGAGGATGGCTCTTTGCTGTTCCGTCCGGGCGGTCATGGTGCACTCATCGAGAACCTCAACGAGATTGATGCTGATGTGGTATTCATCAAGAATATAGACAATGTGGTTCCTGATCGCCTGAAGGCAGAGACTGTTATCTGGAAGCAGGTGATTGCAGGTGTATTAATTACTCTGCAGAAACAGGCTTTCAATTATCTGAAGGTTTTGGATTCTGGTCTGTACAACCATGAGAAACTGGAGGAGATTATCCGCTTCGTTCAGCGCGACCTCTGCTGCCGCAAGGCTGATATCAAGGAGCTGGAGGATGCCGAACTGGTTATCTATCTGCGCAAGAAGCTCAACCGCCCTATGCGTGTCTGCGGTGTCGTTAAGAACGTAGGCGAGCCTGGTGGTGGTCCATTCCTTACTTATAACCAGGATGGTACCGTAAGTCTTCAGATTCTGGAGAGCTCTCAGATTGACAAAAATAACGAGGAGTATATGAAGATGTTTACCGAGGGTACTCACTTCAATCCGGTTGACCTCGTCTGCGCTACCAAGGATTACCAGGGCAATGCCTTCGATCTTCCTAAGTTCGTTGATCCATCTACAGGTTTCATCTCCAGCAAGAGTAAGAATGGTAAGGATTTGAAGGCACTCGAGTTGCCAGGTCTCTGGAATGGTGCGATGAGTGACTGGAATACAGTATTCGTAGAGGTTCCTCTCGGTACCTTCAACCCAGTGAAGACCGTGAACGATCTGCTCCGCGACCAGCATCAGGCTGTAGAGGGCGGCATCAAGCACGAGCATCATCACGGAGAGGGCGGTTGCTGTGGTAAGCACTAATATCCGATTCCGTATATCTCGATGGTAAGATATAAACACAATAAAGGCTCAGTTCCCGATTTTATTCGAGGATTGAGCCTTTATCATTGAGCTAATAATGTGTCTGCTAAAAATTATAAGATGTTCTGAATCAAATAAAAAATAGCCTTTTGCTTCTGTTCTGCTAAAGGAAAACTATCTGATACAAAGGATAGGAATCCTTAGCAGGAAGTTCTTAGTTGTACCAAATTTCTCCACCTAATACTGTTGGATACTCTTCAGCTGTTGTTCTTTCTACAGGAGCCGTAATTTCTACGAACTCACCATACTTCTTTACCTTGTTAATGTTCATAATTTGTAGGGTTTGTTGATTTATTAATTTATATTACGGATTGGTATCTATTAAGGATACTGATCTTTTACTTTTTTTTCTACGCTGCAAAGTTACACAAAAAATGATATACAACAAGTTTTTTGGCTAAAAATCTGTCGATATTTAACCTTCTTTAAAGGTTTTCTGCATATTTCCTGCAAAACTATTCTGTTTTAGTGGAATATTTTTGTTTGTTTTCGCTAAATACCTCATAATGAGTGAGTAAATGACAGTTTGCCAATCTGTAGTTTAATCGTATACACTATCGGGAGACTGTCATTTACTTCATTGCTTCATTGTATGGATGAAGATTTCACCTTATATTATAAAGAGATTTCGCCCGCCAGGGATTCAGTCAGTTTTTCTCTTACCTTTTTGTTGTCTGCATATCTTCCCTGCAGATACATCATCTTGGTGACCATAGCCTCTACCGTAGAATCGTATCCGCTTATCACATGAGCAGCTTTCAACTGGAAGCCGGCTCCGTAGCGTTCCATCTCTACACTGCCCGTAAGACATTGGCTGATATTCACGATGTTTACTCCGCGATGGGCAGCCTGATCCAGAAGACGCATGATCCATGGCGTGTGAGGAGCATTGCCTGAACCGAAAGTACGCATCACGATGCCGCGGAGGTCTGGTGATTCCATCACGTGGCGCACAATGTTATCTTGGATACCCGGGAAGAGACTGAACACGATGACGTTCGGATCGAGCTTCAGGTGTGGAACCATTGGCTTTCTGTAATCCGGCGTAAGAATGTGATGGTCGTGATATTGAAAATTGATTCCTACATCGCAGAGGTGAGGGTAGTTGAATGATTCGAAAGCATGAAATCCCTCGGCATTGATCTTGATGGCACGGTTACCGCGAATCAGCTTGCCGTTGAAAAAGATGCATACCTCGGGCACCATCGGGCGTCCTTCAGCATTCTTGGCAGAAGCAATCTCTATGGCTGTCATCAGATTCTCCTTGCCGTCGGTTCGCAATTCACCGATAGGCAACTGGCTACCCGTCAATATTACAGGCTTGGTCAGATTCTCAAGCATGAAAGATAGGGCTGACGAAGTGTAAGCCATTGTATCGGTGCCATGAAGGATTACGAATCCGTCATAGTTGTTGTAGTTGTTGGATATCATGCTTACGATTTCTGCCCAGCGCATAGGATCCATGTCGCTGGAATCGATAGGTGGGTCGAATTTTCGCACATCGATTTCTGCCTGAATGAGCTTGAATTCGGGCATGGAAGAAACGAGGTGATTGAAATCAAGAGGTTCCAATACACCTGTCATCGGGTCCTTTCCCATACCGATGGTACCACCGGTATAGATGATGAGAATCTTTGGTTTTGCCATTTTCTATGTTTCTTTACATTTTGTCACGTTATCGGATGCAAAGATAATGAAAATATTTGTTTCTCCAAAACTTATTGGCTAAAAATGTATCTGAATTTTACAAAGTGTTACGAAATGTTGGTAGAAAAGCAGATGAAAACTTCAATATCTCAGCATTTTCGGTCTTAAAAGCCCTTAATATAAAAAGGTATTAGCAAAGTTTAGCAAAATAAATGCATTTTTATTCGCTTGTTACAAAAAGAAATCGTACTTTTGCAGGCGATTTAATAAAAATACTAAGTTGTTATGGTAAAAATCACATTCCCAGACGGATCTGTTCGTGAGTATGAACAGGGCGTAACTGGCTTACAAATCGCCGAGAGCATCTCACCGGCTCTCGCTCGCAACGTTGTATCTTGCGGTGTTAATGGTGAGACAGTAGAGTTGAACCGTCCTATCAATGAGGATGCAAATGTAGAACTCTACAAGTTTGAGGATGAGCAGGGTAAGCACACATTCTGGCATACATCTGCCCACTTGTTGGCTGAGGCTCTTCAGGAGCTTTACCCAGGCATCCAGTTCGGTTTCGGTCCAGCCGTAGAGAGTGGTTTCTTCTACGACGTGATGCCAGCCGAGGGTCAGGTGATCTCAGAGAATGATTTCGCCAAGATTGAGGCTAAGATGATGGAACTTGCCAAGAAGAACGAACCTGTGGTTCGCAAGGAGGTGGCTAAGGCTGAAGCTCTCGCTGAGTTCAAGGCTGACGGTCAGACTTACAAGTGCGAGCATATTGAGCAGGACTTGGAGGATGGTACCATCACCACATATACCCAGGGCAATTTCACCGACCTTTGCCGTGGTCCTCACTTGATGAACACTGGCCTTATCAAGGCAGTGAAGATTACAAGTGTGGCAGGCGCTTTCTGGCGCGGTGATGCCAAGCGCGAGCAGATGACCCGTATCTACGGTATCAGCTTCCCTAAGAAGAAGATGCTCGATGAGTACTTGGTAATTCTCGAAGAGGCTAAGAAGCGTGACCACCGTAAGATCGGTAAGGAGATGGAACTCTTCATGTTCTCAGAGCGTGTAGGTAAGGGTCTTCCTATCTGGTTGCCAAAGGGTACACAGCTCCGTCTGCGTCTGCAGGAGTTGCTCCGTTCTCTCCTGAAGCCTTACAACTATCAGGAGGTTATCTGTCCAGGTATCGGTGGCAAGAGTCTCTATGTTACATCTGGTCACTATGCTCACTATGGCAAGGATGCATTCCAGCCTATCCAGACTCCTGAGGAGGATGAGGAGTATATGCTCAAGCCAATGAACTGTCCTCACCACTGCGAGGTCTACGCTCGCAAGCCACGTTCTTACAAGGATCTTCCTTTGCGTATCGCAGAGTTCGGTACCGTATTCCGCTATGAGAAGAGCGGTGAGCTCCATGGTTTGACTCGTGTTCGTACATTTACTCAGGATGATGCTCACATCTTCGTTCGTTCAGATCAGGTGAAGTCTGAGTTCGAGAATGTAATTGACGTAATCCTGAAGGTATTCAAGATCTTCGGTTTCGAGAACTACGAGGCACAGATTTCTCTCCGCGATCCTAAGGATACAGAGAAGTATATCGGTTCTGATGAGATTTGGGAAGAGAGCGAGAATGCTATCCGCGAGGCTTGCAAGGAGAAGGGTCTTGAGACTCGTGAGGAGATTGGCGAGGCTGCCTTCTATGGTCCTAAGCTCGACTTCATGGTAAAGGATGCCATCGGTCGTCGTTGGCAGTTGGGTACCATCCAGGTGGATTACAACTTGCCAGAGCGCTTCAAGCTGGAATATACCGCTGAGGATAACTCTAAGAAGACTCCTGTGATGATTCACCGTGCACCATTCGGTTCACTGGAGCGATTCACAGCCGTTCTCATCGAGCATACCGCCGGTCACTTCCCATTGTGGTTGACTCCAGATCAGGTAGCAATTCTTCCTATCTCTGAGAAGTTTAACGATTATGCTCAGAAGGTACGTCAGTATCTTGACAAGCAGGGTGTACGTGCTCTCGTTGATGACCGTAACGAGAAGATTGGCCGCAAGATTCGCGACAACGAGTTGAAGCGTGTTCCTTACATGGTCATCGTAGGTGAGAAGGAGAGTGCCGAGGGCTTGGTATCTATGCGTAAGCAGGGTGGTGGCGAACAGGCTACCATGAGCATGGAAGAGTTCGCTCAGCGCATCAATGCCGAGGTTGCAGAGCAATTGAAGGCCGCTGAAGAGTAAAAATGAGATATAAATCCGCAGGTTTCTTTGGAAATCTGCGGATTTTTTTAAAATAACCCACTGAAAATTTGGTGGTTTCACAAAATAATCGTAACTTTGCAGCCGTTTAATCAAAAAGACAAAAAAGAATATATCGAATAGTTAATGAAAAATGACAAAATGAAAAATCAGTACCGCGTAAACGAACAGATTCGTGCACGCGACGTGAGAGTAGTGAGTGATGGTGGAGCAGAAGTGATGCCAGCACGTAAGGCGTTGGAGTTGGCTCGTCAGCAAGAGCTTGACTTGGTCGAGATATCTCCTAATGCGCAACCACCAGTTTGCCGTATAGTTGACTATTCTAAATTCCTTTACCAGCAGAAGAAGCATGCAAAGGAAATGAAGCAGAAGCAGGTAAAGGTGGAGACCAAGGAAATCCGTTTCGGACCTCAGACCGATGAGCACGACTATCAGTTCAAGCTCAAGCACGCTATGGAGTTCCTCAACGAGGGCAACAAGGTTCGTGCATACGTTTTCTTCCGTGGTCGTTCTATTCTCTTCAAGGAGCAGGGTGAGGTTCTTCTTCTCCGTTTCGCCAATGATTTGGAAGAGTACGGAAAGGTGGAGCAGATGCCAAAGCTTGAAGGTAAGAAGATGTTCCTCTACATGAGTCCTAAGAAGGCTGGTACTGCAAAGAAGAGCCAGCAGAAGATGGACCGTGAGAAGCGAGAGGCTGAAGCTAAGGCTGCTGCAGATGCAGAGCGCGCTGCTAATGCTGAGAAGAATGGCTTGCTAGCCAATGCTAAAGGCGGCGATGCCCTGAAGAAACTCGCAGAAGGAACAGAGGATTAAGAAAAAAAAGATGCGTAACGCCCTGGTATATGCGTTGCCATCGCTATAATAAATAACAATTTAAAATTAAAAGTAAAAATGCCAAAAGTAAAGACTAATTCCGGCGCAAAGAAGAGATTCCGTTTCACCGGTACAGGTAAGATTAAGCGTCATCACGCTTTTCACAGTCACATCTTGACTAAGAAGACAAAGAAGCAGAAGAGAAATCTCCTTGGTGAGACTCTCGTAGACCGTTCAAACTTGAAGCAGGTTCGCGACTTGCTCTGCCTCCGTTAATTATTAACTTTTTAGTCGAACTTTTAAAGAAAAAAAATTATGCCAAGATCAGTAAATCACGTTGCATCAAAAGCAAAAAGAACAAGAATCTTGAAGCTCACTAAGGGTTACTATGGAGCTCGCAAGAATGTATGGACAGTAGCTAAGAACACTTGGGAGAAGGGTCTTACCTACGCTTATCGCGATCGTCGTAACAAGAAGCGCACATTCCGCGCATTGTGGATCCAGCGTATCAACGCTGCTGCTCGCCTCGATGGTATGAGCTACAGCCAGTTGATGGGTGCTCTTCACAAGGCTGGTATCGAGATCAACCGTAAGGTTCTCGCTGACCTCGCTGTAAACAACCCTGAGGCTTTCAAGGCTATCGTTGCAAAGGTGAAGTAAATCCGACGCTAGGCTCTTTTCTTCCGTGAATTTTTCTCGTAAGAAAGTGTTTAGCCTCTAGATTAAAGAAAACTGAAGATTGCATTGGTTGGAAGTATTTCCGCTGATGCAATCTTTTTTTGTACCATAAATATTCAGACGTTCTCGCTTGTAAGAACGTCTAAAGAGCTACCTAATCAGACTTGAGTAGGCGAAGTAATATGGTTGAGCAAGCTAAATGAGACTGCTGGACAAGCTAAATGAGACTGCTGGGTAAGCAGAACGAGATTGCTGAGTAAGCGAAGTAAGACGTTTAGTCAGGTTCAAAGATATAGAATATGAAGTGAAAGGAGATAGATTCTAAGGTATAAGAAGACTGCTTCTAAAAGATTCCCACTAGGCTCGGCAGAGCTGCTGAGCCTAGTCAGCAGCTCTGCTGACTGCAGTCGGCAGCTCTGCCGAGCCTAGTGACAACTCCTTTTAGTTGTACAATTTTGCCCCCTGTAGTTGTACGACTATACACCTTTTAGTTGTACGACTATACACCCTTTAGTTGTACGACTATACATTCTTTAGTTGTACAACAATAAATCGATTAATTAAACAAGGGTGTGTCATGTTCCATTATCATGGACTTATGACACACCCTCTGTTTGATATTTTATAGTTTTTTCTCTTTACTTGATTAACTCAAGACCAGCCTCAAACTTCGTAGTTTTATTCATTAACTCTGGCAACTGCTGTACAATCGTCTTAATCATTCCGGCAAAGCCGTTCAGGTCGTCGTCATTGAGGCTCTCAACCATTTTGACAAGAACTGGATTAGCTGCCAATTTTGTGGCAAACTCCTGATTCAGATAGAAGAAAGCAGTATTGTCGCTGTTGCTGAACCGAACGTTTACAGGAACACCATCCTTGAAAGCAGACAGAACTGCACCGATGGCAGCCTGCTTGGCAGGATCTGTAATAGTGCCGGCAATCTTTTCGTTGCTCAGGAAAACGATGATCTGGTTCTCATCTACAATCTTGTAAGTTGCATAGCCTTCAGCAATCTGCCAGTTTGGAGTGGCAGGTGCCTCTGTACCAGTTTCGCCTAACTTAGCCTCTGCGTATTGAGCGATGATCTTGCCATCAGCTGTGAATGTTACAGACTTCAAGAGGGTTGGTAACAACTGGTTTACAATGCTTTCTGCCATCTGTGGTGCTGTTGCTGCAGGGATGAAACCCATGATAGGAGGGCAGTCTGCTGCAGTTTCCCAATTCATCTTGAATGAACCTTTCCATGCCGAAGCATCATCAGGATTGTCTGTCTGATTGCCTTTGTCGTCATACATGGTTACAGGCTCGAGATTCCAGGTTGCAAGAAGCTTGGAAACGGCCGGCTTTTCTGTGCTGTTGCCTGCATTGAATGTACCATCTGCAGTCTTCAGTTCTACGCTGATATTCTTGTAGTCTGCAGAAATCTTAGCAGTGAAATCTACCGTCATTGTGTTGGTATTTTCTGTAGCCTTGGTTACATTGTCATTAATGGTCGCTGTTCCCTGACCTCTCAAAGTGTAACCATCCTGTGCAATAATGGTTGCCTCTGGTACGTTAACAGTTACCTCGCCACTCTTGTCTGTCAAAGTTACCTTGGCAGTTTGATTTCCAGCCTTTTCGATATTCATATCGAAATCTATGAAGTTATAATCTACTTCGCCATCTTCAGTATCAAGCTCCTGGCCCCAGACATTGTAAGTACCTGCCTTAAAAGTGTCCCATACTGTAGGATCATCATCATCGCTGCTACAAGCAGTGAAGAAGCCAAGGGTGCAAACCATGGCCATCAAATAAATAAACTTTTTCATTTTCTTCTCTTTTTTATATTAATAAATATTGATTCTCTCTATTTATAATAATGTACGCGTACATTTTATTATATATTACTTCAGCTGATACGTGATACCTACGCTGCCGTAGATAGGATACATCGTCTGCTCGATGGTCTCGAAATCTTTCTTAAAGATACCATTTAAGCCCCAGCTCAGATCAGCACAGATGCCCCAACGGTTGTTCAAGCGCCAGTCTATTCCGAAATCTACGCCCACCTGCCAGTTGCGCATGTCATCGCTGAAATCGTAATCACCACGCTCGCCTTCATCATGACCCAACTTTACCTTTTGTCCGGTAGGATCGCCCTTAGGATGACCTTCCTCTTGGCGGCGCAAGTAACCATCGTATGCCCAGCCTTCAAACTTCTTTGATGTTACATAGCTAACATACGGACCCAACTTGAAACGGAGGTTGTCGCAAATATCGTATGTTGCCTGCAATGGTACTGTGATAAGACTCATGTCTACCTTCGTAACCACGTTGCCTGTAAATATACCTTTCAGCTCATCGCCTCCACGAACTATTCTCATATAATAGTTTTTTACGCCTGCATCAATCTTCATGCCCTTGTTTTCGAAGTGAAGTCCTCCAACGAAGCCCCATTTGCCTGAAAGTGGGTGATAAGCATCGATACCCAGACTGAAGTTAGGTTGCAGGGTATAGCTGTGCAGTGTACGGATGGTAGCAGGAAGACCGATAGGGGCTGTGCCTCCTATATTATACGCCACGCGAGCCTGATACTGGTAGCCGTGAAGATATTTGTTCCATGGAGTGCGCTTGTTTTCTGCTACCTGCTTCTGCTCCTCTGTTTCCTGATTCTCATTTTCTCCTGCCCATGTGGCAGTGCCCCATGTCAGCAGGAGAGCTAATATTGTTATCTTCTTCATTCTATGTTTTCCTCCTTAGCTTATTTGCAAATCAACTTGAAACTGTCTATCCAAAGGGTACTACGTACGGCACCCAGGAAGTTAGCTCCATCTGAACTGGATGAACTGACAATAGTGAGACTGTAGCCACCATTCTTCAACTTGATTGGGTCAATGGTTTTCTTATACTCGAAATCTACGCTGAAGTGATGCCATTCCGGCGTGTTTCCAATAGCAACTTTTCCGTTGTCATCATGACTTTCACCTACCAGAGCAAGTGCCACTATCTGTTTGCTGGTCTGTACATTATCTCCGTAGAGCAATACGGCATTTCCCTTTTCATCGATGTTCTCATAGAGTACAGCATAGATGGTTCCGTAGTCATGGCGGTCAAGTGGTTTCATATTCTTGTCGGTGAAATTTTCGCCAGCCTGATACTTATACCATCCTTCTAACTTAGCAGGCTTGGCGCTGAAACTGAACGGATGACCAAACTTTGTTGCCTTCATTGCATCGAAAAGGGCATCGGTAGCATCAAACTGTCCGATAAAGAGGTTGCCGGCAGCGATAGGTTTTTTCACAGCATCGGCAAGCCCACTTGTGCGTCGGGTTGTGAGTTGCACTCCCTTTCCTCTGTGTCCATCTTCTATCATCAAGGTAGGATATTCTTCCGGTTTAGATGAACTGTTACTCATTTGGAATCCTGAGTTTCCGGTAGCCCAGATGTCGAGTTTATTGCCGTTCCAGTTCTCTTGCCAGTTGTAGTATCCTTTGCTGAGGTATGCGTCTTCAAATTCGAATTCAATCTCGTTTGGCATTGTGGTCTGTCCCTTCTTGATGCTTACCTGATAGGTGCGGCTCCATTGCTTGTCTTCTGAAGTAACTGTATATGTTACAGGTCCTTTAGAGAAATCCTGAAGGCTTCCACTTTCAGGTGAGATGGTCGCTCCAGGTGTGAGGCGGAATATTGGTGCCTGTTTGGTAAGGGCGGCAAATGGTCTCATTGTGAACTCGATGTTTGTCTGATCACTCTGCACATTGACCAATGTATCAGATGGATTAGTAAACAATGAGTTCAATAAAATCTTGTTGTCTGCATGTATGTATGCCTGCTCGATGTCGCATTCGGCATTGAGTGGTTCTTCCTTGAAGCAGGAGGAGAGGGTAGTGATGCAACTCATTGATAGAGCGGCTACTATAAATCTTGACTGTTTCATATCTTGAACTTTCTTTTCCTTTTGTAATCTGGAGAATCGCTTCTCTTTCTTTTCTGATAATTCTTGAGAGAATGATTTCTCTAGCTCATATAAATTATTGCTTTATCGGTTGCAAAGATAAGCAGAAAACTTGAAACTACCAAAGGTTTTTGTGTTTTTCGACATGTTATGATAGAAAAATACCATGAATTAGTGGTTTTAGGACTAGAATTAGTAGAGATGAGTTTACCGAAGTAGGCAGATAGTGCCCGATAGTTTATTTTTTTAATACACATAATAAAAAAGGGGACTGAAATCTCATTACTGAAATTTCAGTCCCCTGAATGTTATTTAGCTAATGAATAGCAAATGCTTGATCTGTTTAAGATTAAGCCTTGCCCTCCATCTGAGCCTTCAACTTAGCGAGTGCATCGATATCACCGAGTGATGTGCTAGCAGCAACATTGTTGATCATAGCTGTCTCGTTGTTGTTCTTGCGACCGCCGTTTGCACGCTTGTGAGCTGGCTTAGCAACTGGCTCGTTACCCTCCTCGAATGTACGAGAGTGAGAGAGGATGATGCGCTTTGTCTCCTTAACGAACTCGATAACCTTGAAGTCGAGAGTCTCGCCCTTCTTAGCCATTGTGCCGTCCTCCTTAGTGAGGTGCTTAGGAGTAGCGAAACCTTCACCACCCTCAGCGAGAGCTACAACAGCACCCTTGTCCATCAACTCAGTGATAGTACCCTGGTGAACAGAACCTGGAGTGTAGATTGCCTCATACTCATCCCATGGGTTCTTCTCCAACTGCTTGTGGCCGAGGCTCAAGCGACGGTTCTCCTTATCGATTTCGAGAACTACTACGTCGATAGAAGCGCCTACAGAAGTGAACTCAGATGGGTGCTTAACCTTCTTAGTCCAAGAGAGGTCAGAGATGTGGATCAAACCATCAACACCTTCCTCGAGCTCTACGAAGATACCGAAGTTAGTGAAGTTGCGAACCTTAGCTGTGTGCTTGCTGCCAACAGGATACTTAGTCTCGATAGCCTCCCATGGATCTTCCTTGAGCTGCTTGATACCAAGGCTCATCTTGCGCTCAGCGCGGTCGAGAGTCAGGATAACTGCCTCTACCTCGTCACCTACCTTCATGAAGTCCTGAGCAGAACGCAAGTGCTGGCTCCAAGACATCTCAGATACGTGGATCAAGCCCTCTACACCTGGAGCAATCTCAACGAATGCACCGTAGTCAGCCATAACCACTACCTTACCCTTAACGTGGTCACCTACCTTGAGGTTCTCATCGAGAGCATCCCATGGATGTGGAGTGAGCTGCTTCAAACCGAGAGCGATACGCTTCTTCTCCTCATCGAAGTCGAGGATAACAACGTTGATCTTCTGGTCGAGAGATACAACCTCGTGTGGATCGCTTACGCGGCCCCAAGAGAGGTCTGTGATGTGGATCAAACCGTCAACACCGCCGAGGTCAACGAATACACCGTAAGTAGTGATGTTCTTAACGGTACCCTCGAGGATCTGACCCTTCTCGAGCTTGCCGATGATCTCCTTACGCTGCTGCTCGAGCTCCTGCTCGATGAGAGCCTTGTGAGATACAACGACATTGCGGAACTCCTGGTTGATCTTTACAACCTTGAACTCCATTGTCTTGCCTACGAATACGTCGTAGTCTCGTATAGGGTGAACGTCGATCTGGCTTCCTGGCAAGAAAGCTTCGATACCGAAAACGTCAACGATCATACCGCCCTTAGTGCGGCACTTGATGTAACCCTGGATAACTTCCTCGTTCTCGAGAGCTGCATTAACACGCTCCCAAGACTTGCTGAGGCGAGCCTTCTTGTGAGAGAGTACCAACTGGCCCTTTACGTCCTCCTGGTTCTCTACATAAACCTCAACCTTGTCGCCTACCTTGAGGTCTGGGTTGTAACGGAATTCAGAAGCAGGGATAATACCATCGCTCTTGTAACCGATGTTTACGATAACCTCTTTCTTGTCTACAGAGATTACTGTACCCTCTACAACCTGGTGTTCTGTTACCTTGTTAAGAGTTTCGTCATAGGCCTTCTCGAGGTCTGTTTTGCTGCCGTTTGCGCTTGTGCCATTCTCAAACTCATCCCAATTGAAGTCGTCCAATGGCTTTACGTTCTTTAAATCTGACATAAAAAATAATTAAAAAATTAAAATTAATAAAGTTTGACTTTATGTGAATTGTATAAATCGGGCGCAAAATTACTCATTTTCTTTGAGTTACAGGCATTTACTCTTGACTTTCTTCTTTTTGTTAGTAATATTTAACTAAAATCACTGTTTTTGGTGGGTTCCTTCGGGGAAATACATAATATATATATACGCATAACCTTTTAAATGTTCTAGTAACTTCCTCCTCGATATTTCTTCCTGTGATGTTCTTCTCTGTTATCCGAGTTTTCATCTGATTCTATGATGAAAATGAAGAGGGAAGAAAAATAATGGCGAAAGAAAAAACTGGACGAAATTTTCATTTGTATGAAAATGAGTTAAATTCATTAAAAAAAGACACCGAAATGTTGGCGATAACAAAATAATTGTTACCTTTGCGCCCAAAATGTAATGAATATAATAAAATAATAATATGACACTAGTCATCCTTGCCATACTGATATTGGCATATATTCTCATTGCAACCGAGAATATTACCAAGGTGAACCGTGCTGCCGTAGCCATCTTTGCTGGAACGGTAGGATGGGTTCTCTATATCTGTTTCGGTATGGACTTTGTGACCAGTGAACACTCTTCTGATTATTCACGCTATCTGAATCTCGGAATGTGGAACGAGATAGAATCCACCAGTACAACGGTGAAGTATTTTATTGCCCGTAACATCTTCCTTCCTTATGTGGGTAGAGCAGCAGAAATCGTACTCTTCCTGCTAGCCACTATGACGATAGTTGAAATTCTCAATAACAACGGATGCTTCGATTTCATACGCCAGTTGTTACGTACCCGAAGCGCCAAGAAAATGCTATGGATTCTCGCTGCCGTAACCTTTGTTATCTCGGCAAATCTCGATAATCTTACTACAACAGTGATGATGCTTACGATGATGCATGGAGTAATTCCAAACCGTCGTCAGCGTATGGTGTATGGAGGTGCCATTGTTCTTTCTGCCAACTGTGGCGGAGCTCTTACCGTTATCGGAAATCCGGAAGGACTGGTGATGTGGAATATGGGTGCTGTAACGGCTACTCATTATTTCCTGTCGCTTCTGCTGCCATGTCTTGCAGCCTGGCTCATTCCGTTGGTGATGATGCAGCGCATGCTGCCTGAAAGAGTAGAGACAGAATGGATTGCTATGCCATACCGCGGGGATGATACCCGTCTCAATGTATGGCAGCGCTTGCTGATGCTCTTTGTGGGCATCGGTGGATTGTGGTTTATCCCTACCTTCCATAATATTACGAAATTAAGTCCTTTCCTCGGTGCGCTCTGCGTATTGGGTGTACTCTGGATTGTGAACGAGATATTTAACCGTAAACTTATGAATATGGATGCGATGGCTGACCGTCGCACCCCTAGAGTCTTCCAATACGGAGTCGTCCAGATGATTCTTTTCGTGATGGGTATCATGCTTGCCATCGGAGTGGTGAAGGAGACCGGCGCTTTTGACGATTTTGCCGCTCTTCTCAACTCTGTCGGTATGGATGATAAGCATCCTGGTGTGTTACTGCATGGTGTCTTGGCAGGTATAGTCAGTACTGTACTTGACAACTTTGCTACAGCCATGAATTTCTTCTCCCTTCATGATCTGGCAAATGTGAATGATCCTTCATTCAGCATGCTTACTGATTATCATACCAATGGTATCTACTGGCAGATGATTGCATATTGCGTAATGGCTGGTGGTAACGTTCTTGGTATCGGTACAATCAGCGGTCTTGCCCTGATGAAGATGGAACGTATGCACATGGGATGGTATTTCCGCAATATTGGCTGGAAAGCTTTGATGGGTGGCGTCATCGGACTTGCTATCCTTTGGCTCTCCCATATCCTGGTGGCTGGTGCCGCAAACCTAATTATTTAAATCGATAAACCCAAACATAGCAAGGGGTATACCCTTGGATACCTACTGTATATGTAGGGGTAATGGATGAAAAACATCATCCTGAGAGGATAATAAACTAACATTAAAAATATATATAATATAATAAGGTATAGTTATGGCTAAGATTAAGACTATTGGAATTTTAACATCTGGAGGAGATGCTCCAGGTATGAATGCTGCTATCCGTGCGGTTACCCGTTCGGCTATCTACAACGGTTTCACTGTGAAAGGCATCTATCGTGGTTACGATGGTCTCATCAATGATGAAATTAAAACCTTTTCTACAGAGAATGTAAGCGGTATCATCGGCACAGGTGGTACGATGCTGAAGACAGCCCGTTCTAAGGAATTCATGACCGAGGAAGGTCGCCAGAAGGCATTTGAAACGATTCAGAAAGAGGAAATAGATGCGCTTGTCGTGATTGGCGGTAACGGTTCGCTGACAGGTGCGATGAATTTCGCACGTGAGTTTGATGTATGCTGCATCGGATTGCCAGGAACAATTGATAATGACCTTTATGGTACAGACAATACAATCGGTTATGATACTACGATGAATACCATCGTAGAATGTGTAGACCGCATCCGTGATACTGCGCAGAGCCACGAGCGTATCTTTTTTATCGAGGTGATGGGCCGTGATGCCGGTTTCCTGGCGCAGAATTCAGCTATCGCCAGTGGAGCAGAGGCAGCTATCATTCCAGAGGATTCTACCGACGTAGACCAGTTGGCTCAATTCATGGAGCGTGGTATCCGTAAGTCTAAGAAGAGTTGTATCGTCATCGTGTCAGAGAGTCCTAAGTGCGGTGCTCTTTATTATGCCGACCGTGTGCGCAAGGAGTTCCCTGAGTTTGATGTACGTGTATCTATCCTGGGTCACTTGCAGCGTGGCGGCCGTCCGTCAGCCCGTGACCGTATTCTTGCGAGCCGTACCGGTTGTGGTGCCATCGAGGCTATCATGCAGGGACAGCGCAATGTGATGATTGGTGTACGCAACAACGAGGTGGTATACGTTCCGCTTTCTGAAGCCATCCGCTCAGATAAGCCATTCGACCGTAAACTGATCAAGGTTTTGGACGAGTTGAGTATCTAATATATAGAGATTGGAGTAAGAAGAAGGGAGTTTGGACTCCTGACTTCTTGCTTTTGCATAGGAAAATGGTTTAAAGGGAACTAAAAATGGTTTAATTAGGTATAAAAGCCGAATAAAACTTTTAATTAATTTGTGGTTTCCATAAATTGTTGTTACTTTTGCAGTCAAGAATAATATAAATATATATAACTTTTAAACTAATAAGCTTATGTCACAAATTAACGGACGTATCTCTCAGATTATCGGTCCTGTTATCGACGTTTACTTCGATACAAAGGGCGAGAATCCAGAGAAGGTGCTTCCTAAAATTTATGAAGCTCTGAAGGTAAAACGTCCAGACGGACGCGAACTTGTCATCGAAGTGCAGCAGCACATCGGTGAGGATACAGTTCGCTGTGTCGCTATGGATAATACTGACGGTTTGCAGCGCGGCTTGGAGGTTATCCCTACAGGTAACCCAATCCAGATGCCAGCCGGAGAGCAGATCAAGGGCCGTATGATGAATGTCATCGGACAGCCTATTGATGGTATGAATGAATTGGACATGAAGGGTGCTTATCCTATCCACCGTGAGGCTCCGAAGTTTGACGAACTTTCTACTCACAAGGAGATGCTTGCTACCGGTATTAAGGTGATTGACCTGCTTGAGCCTTACATGAAGGGTGGTAAGATTGGTCTTTTCGGTGGTGCCGGTGTAGGTAAGACAGTGCTTATCATGGAGTTGATCAACAACATTGCCAAGGGACACAACGGTTACTCTGTATTTGCCGGAGTAGGTGAGCGTACCCGTGAGGGTAACGACTTGATTCGAGACATGCTCGAGTCTGGTGTTATCAAGTATGGCGAGAAGTTCCGTAAAGCTATGGAAGAAGGTAAGTGGGATCTCTCACTTGTCGATCCTGAGGAACTTGCCAAGAGTCAGGCTACCCTGGTATATGGTCAGATGAATGAGCCACCTGGGGCACGTGCTTCTGTAGCTCTCTCTGGTTTGACCGTAGCTGAGGAGTTCCGTGATCACGGAGGTAAGAATGGTGAGGCAGCAGATATCATGTTCTTCATCGATAACATCTTCCGTTTCACCCAGGCTGGTTCTGAGGTATCTGCGCTGTTGGGTCGTATGCCATCAGCCGTAGGTTATCAGCCAACGCTGGCTTCTGAGATGGGTGCCATGCAGGAGCGAATCACTTCTACCAAGAATGGTTCCATCACCTCTGTACAGGCCGTTTATGTGCCTGCCGATGACTTGACCGACCCTGCTCCAGCTACCACCTTTACTCACCTGGATGCTACCACTGAGCTCTCCCGTAAGATTGCATCTCTCGGTATCTATCCTGCCGTAGACCCGCTGGGTTCTACCTCTCGTATCCTCGACCCGCTGATTGTGGGCAAGGCACACTACGATTGTGCACAGCGAGTAAAGCAGTTGTTGCAGCGTTATAACGAGTTGCAGGATATCATCGCCATCCTTGGTATGGATGAGCTCTCTGATGAGGATAAGTTGACCGTGAACCGTGCACGCCGTGTACAGCGTTTCCTGAGCCAGCCATTCACCGTAGCAGAGCAGTTTACCGGTTTGAAGGGTGTGATGGTTCCTATCGAAGAGACTATCAAGGGCTTCAACGCCATCCTCGACGGTGAGGTAGATGACCTGCCAGAGCAGGCATTCCTCAACGTAGGTACTATCGAGGATGCCAAGGAGAAGGCTAAGCAGTTGCTCGCAGCAGCACAGGCGTAATCTTTAAATCCACGGCTTATGTTACAGCTAAAGATAGTATCTCCTGAGAAAGTAGTCTTCCAGGGTGAGGTAGAGAGCGTACTGGTTCCGGGAACCCTCGGCTCGTTCGAGATTCTCAAGGATCACGCGCCTATCATCTCTTCGCTCGAAGTGGGCAAGGTGGAATACACTACCAAGGAAGGCAAGCAGGTAATGAACATCAAGGGCGGATTCGTGGAATGTAAGAAAAACGAAGTAAGCCTTTGCGTAGAAGTTTAGATAAGTGATTAATTTTTAGTGATTAATTATTAGATAATGGAAAAAGACGAAAAGTTGCGCTTGCAGACTATCAGACAGGCGAGTATCAGGTATAAGCAGATTTCTTTGTGGCTTACAGCAGCAGTGGCTCTTGCCGTGCTCTTTGCCTGCAGATTGTCTGCTCAATGCGATGATATGATAGCCCAGGTTGTTAACCCGCTGGTAGTGAGTGCGATATTCTCACTCGTTGCAAGTACTGCTTATGGTGAAGCATGGAAGGCTGTTGCAAAGTCATCGCCTGCTAATCTCGCCAAGTTCTACCTGGCAGCATTGGTGCTGAAGCTGATGGCAGGCACGCTGGTGTTCCTCATCTACGTGCTGGTATGCGACAAGCAGAACGTTTTGGGCTTTACCGCCATCTTTGCCCTTTTCTATGTCGTACTTCTCGTGTTCGACTGCATCTACTTCGCTCGGGTAGAGAAAAAGAACCGTCTTTCATAAGCGGTTCTGAAACAAATAATTAATAAACAAAAGTAAGAATTAAAGAATATGAAACATCTCAAGCAATTCCTCTTGATGGCGATGCTGCTCTTCACGCTGGCACCTCTGCAGGTATCGGCTAAGGAGAACATCGATGTGAAAGAGATATTGTGGGGTCATATCAAGGATTCTTATGAATGGCATATCACCAAGGTGGGAGATCATCCCGTAGTGATTCATCTGCCAATCATCGTTAACACCACTTCGGGTTGGCACGTGTTCTGCAGCAGCGAATTCTCGGAAGAGAAGGATGCCAATGGAGACCGTCCAGGACCTTTCAACCTGGTGATCAAGAACGCTGATGCGCAGGCGAATCCCAACAAGATAGTAGAGAAGGTGGGAGGCCAGGAGGTTCGTCCGCTTGACATCTCCATCACGAAGACCGTTTGCGTGCTCTTCATCGATGCTATCATCCTGTTGCTCTGTGTCCTGATACCAGCCCGCTGGTGCAGGAAGCACAAGGTGGATGACCCTGCACCAAAGGGATTTGTGGGACTGATGCACATGTTCATCATGTCGGTATATACCGATGTAATTGAGGCCACCCTGGGTAAGGAGGCGCCAAAGTACGCACCATGGTTGCTTACTTGCTTCTTCTTTATCTTCGTGGCGAACATCATGGGTATCGTACCATTCCCTCCAGGTGGTGGTAACCTGACGGGTAATATCGCCTGCACCGTATTCTTCGGTGTAACGACATTCCTGATCACCAACTTTACCGGTACCAAGGAATACTGGAAGGATATCTTCTGGCCGGAGGTACCAACCTGGTTGAAGGTCCCTGTGCCACTGATGCCATTCATCGAGCTCTTCGGAATCTTTACGAAACCGCTGGCTCTGATTATCCGACTCTTCGCCAACATGATGGCGGGTCACGCCATCGCACTTTCGTTTGCGGCTATCATTTTCATTATGTTCAACATCAGTGAGAATGCTATCGCCAACTATGTGGCAGGTACGGGTATGACAATAGTAAGTGTTGCGATGAGCGCCTTTATGATGCTCCTCGAAGTATTGGTAAGCTACATTCAGGCATTGGTATACACCATGCTGAGTGCAGTATTCATCTCGCTGGCTCATGTAAAGTCTCATGAGGCTGAGCCAGAGGTAGTGAAGTAGTTTATAGCTTATAGATTACGGATCTAATTTTATTCAGATAATAAACAAAGAAAATATAAACAACTTAAATTATTAAGATTATGTTATCACTTTTATTAGCAGCAGAGATTGCAAAGTTGGGTGCCGCAGTAGGTGCAGGTTTGGCCGCTATTGGCGCAGGTATTGGTATCGGTCGCATTGGTGGCCAGGCTATGGACGCTATGGCTCGTCAGCCAGAGAAGATGGGCGACCTCCGTTCTTCTATGATTATCGCAGCTGCGTTGGTTGAGGGTGTTGCGTTCTTCGCTGTCATCATCGCCATCCTGGCAATCGTTATGTAATCATCTCATCTGTCACTATCATCTGTCCCGATAAAAGGAAGTCTCAGGCATCAGCCTGATGTCTTTCCGGGGCATGATAGAGATGATTCTAGAGTTAGTTAAAATAAAACGTTTAAGTAAAACTTTAACCAGTATATATGGATTTATTAATTCCTGATAGCGGTTTGCTCTTCTGGATGACGCTGGTCTTCATCATCGTCTTCATCATTCTTTGGAGGGCTGGATTCCCAGCCATCATTAAGATGGTGAACGGACGCAAGGCTTTCATCGATGAAAGTCTGAAGAAGGCTCACGAAGCCAACGAGAAGCTTGCCAATATCCAAAAAGAAGGTGAATCCATCTTGCAGGAAGCTCGCGAGAAGCAGGCTGCCCTCCTCAAGGAGGCTGCCGAGACCCGCGATGCCATTGTAGAGAAAGCACAGGATAAAGCACGCGAAGAAGGCGCGCGTCTCCTCTCTGATGCCAAGAAGCAGATTGAGACCGAGAAGCAGAACGCCATTCGTGAAATCCGCGGCCAGGTAGCCGAACTCTCTGTTCAGATTGCAGAGAAGGTGCTCAAGGCTAAGCTCTCTGACGACAAGGCACAGATGGATATGATAAATCGACTGCTGGACGAGGTTTCTTCTGACAACAAATAGTAAAGCTTATGGATATAGGTGTAATATCGGTGCGTTATGCCCGTGCCCTCATCAAGGCTGCACTCGGCATGAAGCTCGAAGATCAGGTCTACCAGGAGATGCAGACGCTCTTTAAGAGCTACATCGACGTGCCTGAACTGAGATTTACGATAGACAACCCTATGCTTTCCAAAGACAAGAAAGAGGCACTTCTCATCACAGCCCTGGGCAAAGAGCCTACGGAACTGAGCAAGAAGTTTATCGCTCTCGTCTTGAAAGAGGATAGGGAGAGCACCCTGCAATTCATGGCTGCTTCGTATATCACTCTTTACAGGAAACAGAAGAACATCATCCGCGGTAAGCTGATCACCGCCACTGCCGTTGACGCCTCTACGGAGGACAAGATGCGCAAGATGGTGGAGCAGAGAACGAAAGGTACTGTGGAGTTCAAGACCGAGGTGAACCCTGAACTGATTGGCGGTTTCATCCTTGAGTATGATACTTACAGAATGGATGCGAGCGTAAAGACTAAGCTCAACAACATTCTGACACAGCTCAAAAAGTAAAATTAATTAAAGTAAATAACAAAATGTCAGATAAAATTAAACCAAGTGAGGTGTCTGAGGTTCTTCAGCAGCAACTCCAGGAGGTTAATGGCTCTCAGCAGTTTGACGAGGTGGGTACCGTGCTTACCGTCAGCGATGGCGTGGCTCGTATCTATGGTCTGCGTAATGCCGAGGCTAATGAACTTCTTGAGTTTGAGAACGGAACCATGGCTATCGTCATGAACTTGGAGGAAGACAATGTAGGTTGTGTCCTCTTAGGTCCTACAGCTGGCATCAAGGAGGGACAGAGCGTGAAGCGTACACACCGTATTGCTTCAATCCGCGTAAACGACAACTTCCTCGGACGTGTCGTAAACCCTCTGGGTCAGGCTATTGATGGTCTGGGTGACATCGACCTCACCGATTCTTTCGAGATGCCTTTGGATCGTAAGGCACCTGGTGTAATCTATCGTCAGCCAGTAAAGGAACCTCTTCAGACTGGTTTGAAGGCGGTAGACTCTATGATTCCTATCGGTCGTGGACAGCGTGAGTTGATCATCGGTGACCGTCAGACCGGTAAGACTGCCATCGCAGTGGATACCATCATCAACCAGAAGAGTTTCTATGAGGCTGGCAAGCCAGTATATTGTATCTATGTAGCTATCGGTCAGAAAGCATCTACCGTTGCAGCATTGGTACAGAACCTCAAGGAGCATGGCGCCCTGCCATATACCATCATCGTAAGTGCTACCGCTGCCGATCCTGCAGCTATGCAGTATTACGCACCATTTGCCGGTGCAGCTATCGGTGAGTACTTCCGCGACCGCGGTTACTCAGCTCTCGTCGTATACGATGACTTGAGTAAGCAGGCTGTGGCTTATCGTGAGGTATCTCTGATCCTCCGCCGTCCATCCGGACGTGAGGCTTATCCTGGTGATGTCTTCTATCTCCACTCTCGTCTGTTGGAGCGTGCCGCTCGTATCAACGACCAGCAGGAGGTAGCCGAGCAGATGAACGACCTTCCAGAGTGCATGAAGGGTCACGTAAAGGGTGGTGGTTCTTTGACAGCCCTTCCTATCATCGAAACACAGGCTGGTGACGTATCAGCATACATCCCAACCAACGTGATTTCCATCACCGATGGTCAGATCTTCCTTGAGACCGACCTCTTCAACCAGGGCTTCCGTCCAGCTATCAACGTAGGTATCTCCGTATCCCGTGTAGGTGGTTCTGCCCAGATCAAGAGTATGAAGAAGGTGGCTGGTACACTGAAGATTGATATGGCTCAGTATCGTGAGCTGGAGGCCTTCTCTAAGTTCTCTAGCGATATGGATGCCGTAACAGCGATGACTCTGGACCGTGGCCGTAAGAACGACCAGTTGCTGGTTCAGCCTCAGTACCGCCCAATGCCGGTAGGCGAGCAGGTAGCTATTCTCTATTGTGGTGTTCACGGATTGATGCACGACGTGCCAATGGATAAGGTTCGCGACTGTCAGGATCTGTTCCTCGATGCAATGCGCAGCCAGCACGCTGATGTGATTGAGACTTTGGGCGATGGTAAACTCACCGACGATGCCATTAAGGCAGTCGAGGAGACCATGGCTAATGTTGCAGGACAATATAAAGCGTAATAGCCTATGCCGTCATTAAAAGAGATTAAAACTCGCATAGCCAGCGTTAACAGTACCCGTAAGATTACGAGTGCGATGAAGATGGTGGCTTCCAGTAAGTTGCATCATGCTCAGGTAGCTATCCAGAATATGCTGCCTTATGGAAATATGCTGGAACATATCCTCAAGAGTTTCCTGGTAAGTACTCCGAATGTCGACCATCCGTTGCAGTTGGAGCACAAGGAAACCAAGCGTGTAGCTCTTGTGGTATACAGTTCTAACAGCAGCTTGTGTGGTGGATTCAATTCCAACGTTATCAAGATGATGATGCATGCGGTGGACGAGTATAAGGCTCAAGGCATTGACGACATCACGGTATATCCTATCGGACGAAAAGTGGCAGAGAAGGCACAGAAACTGGGTTTGAAGATTGGCGGTAACTTTAATGATCTTGCCGATCATCCTCATGCCAGCGCCTGTGCAGATATCGCCCATTCACTTGCCAAGCAGTATGCTGCTGGTGAGCTCGATAAGGTGGAGATGATTTATCATCACTTTAAGAGTGCCGGTTCACAGATTCTGACCCGCAAGACTTTCTTGCCTATTGACCTCAGCACTGAGGCGATAGGAGTGGACAACGATCGTGACCTTACCTCTAATGTGGCTACGGCAAAGGCTCAGGAATATCTGCGCCAAAAGCAGGCTGAAGCTGACGGACGCCAGAGTTCTGAGGCAAAACCTCTGAATGATGACTTCATTGTAGAGCCAGACTTGGAGACTGTTTTGGGAGTCTTGATTCCTAAGCAGCTTCGTCTGATGATTTATACAGCGTTGCTGGATAGCCAGGCGAGTGAGCATGCTGCCAGAATGGTGGCCATGCAGACCGCTACGGATAATGCCGATGAACTCTTGCGCGAACTCAACTTGCAGTACAACAAGAGTCGTCAACAGGCCATTACCAATGAATTGCTTGATATTGTGGGAGGTAGCGTAAATAATTAAGTTGCGCATCTCTTCAATCTATAAAATTAAATCGGGATGTTTGCAGTTCTGAACTTGCAGACATCCCGATTTTTTTATCTCCCTTAGTTACGAATGCTATCTCCCTTAGTTATGAAAATATCTCCCTTAGTTATGAAATTATCTCCGAAGGTTACGAAATTATCTTTCGGAGATATTCTCCTGTTATAGTCCTGTATATTTCCTGATAGCCTTGATGAAGGTATCGCCATATTTATTGAGCTTGAATTCTCCGATACCACTGATCAGACTCATGGCATTCTTGGTGGTAGGTTTCATTCTTGCGAGTTCATGAAGGCTCTTGTCGCTGAGTACGATATATGGAGGATAACCCTGTTCGTCGGCTAAGTTCTTGCGTATCTTTCTGAGGTGTTCAAAGAGCCCTTTGTCTTCCACGCCTTTCGAGTCTTCCTGGAAGATGACACGTTCGGCATGCACCTCAGGAATGAGATTTCCCGGCTGGGCGATGGCGCCCTTCCTGTTGCGTACCGTTTTCTTTGGGCGGGTGGCTTTATCATCTTCTTCGATATAAGCCAGCGAAACATGATGTTCTCCCTTCAGCACCTTCCAGCCTAAATCGGTAACCTTCATGTAGTTGTGGTTGTTGTAGGCAATCTCGAAAAATCCCATCTGCAGCATCTGCAGCAGATAAGCATTCCAGTCCTTAGATGTTGTATCCCTACCCACACCGAAGGTTTTCATCTCGTTGTATTTGTTTTTCACAACGGCAGAAGAATGCATGCCTCTCAGAATCTCGATGCAGGTACCTACTGCAATATGCTCACCCGAACGGACCACGGCACTCAGGGCTTTCTGGGCTCTGATGGTGCCGTCGAAGGTGCGTGGAGGATTCTTGCAAACATCACAGTTGCCGCAGTTGCAGGATGATGTCTCGCCAAAATAATTCAGCAGAATGCGTCGTCGGCATACTCTCGATTCGGCATATTCCTCCATGCGGCGCAGTTTCTCCATATTCACATCACGCTGTCCGCTTTCTTCACAGAAAGAACGGAGGGTGATGATGTCGGCCATCGAATAGAACAGTACGGTATCTGATGGTGCTCCATCTCTTCCGGCTCTACCTATTTCCTGATAGAAACTCTCTATGCTTTTAGGCATATTATAGTGGATTACCCAGCGCACATTACTCTTGTCGATGCCCATTCCGAAAGCGATGGTAGCACATACCACCTGAATCTGGTCCATCTTGAACCGCTCCTGTACTGATGCTCTGGTCTGGGCAGTCATTCCGGCGTGATAGGCTGCGGCATTGATACCCAGATCGATAAGTTCCTGAGCTACCATTTCGGTGTTCTTGCGGGAGAGACAGTAGATGATGCCTGCTTCTTCCGGATGATTACTGATGAAGCGGGTGATGTATTGGAGCTTTGCCTTTTTGGTGCTCTCCTGTCTTACGGTGAGGGAGAGGTTGGGGCGGTCGAAACTGCTTACGAACGTCTGCCCATTGAGATGAAGCTGGCGTATGATATCTTCGCGCGTTATCTTGTCGGCTGTAGCTGTGAGCGCCATCACCGGGACATTGCGGAAATTCTCGTGCAGCATACCTAGCTGCGAATACTCCGGACGGAAATCGTGTCCCCACTGGCTGATACAGTGGGCCTCGTCAACGGCAAAGAGCGAAATCTTGATGTTGCTGAATAAATAAGGTATCTCGCTGATGAGTTTTTCGGGCGAAACATAAAGAAGTTTCAGTTCTCCCTTCTCGCATCGGCGGCGGATGATGAGTTCATCGGTCGTGTCGTTTCCGCTGTTCAGAGCCTCAGCCGGGATACCGTTTGCCTTGAGCGCCTCCACCTGGTCGTGCATCAGACTGATGAGCGGTGAAATGACCACAGCGGTACCTTCCATTGCTAATGCGGGAACCTGGTAGCACAGACTCTTTCCACCACCAGTCGGCATGAGAACCAGACAGTCGTGTCCCTGCATTACCTCTCTGATAATCGCTTCCTGGTTGGGGCGGAAGGAATCGTATCCAAAATAGCTTTTTAATATCTCGTTTATCTGCATGATTGCCGTTTTATGTTTTCTGCCTTTACCGGCATGTTTTTGTTTTGTTTTTCATGCAAAGGTAATGAATAATCTGCATAAATAAAAGTTTTCTCCAAGAAAAAGTGCATATTTCAAGTAAAAAACTTTGCAAAGAGCGAAAAACAGGAGGAAAAGTTTGGTATGTGGAAAAAATGTATTACTTTTGCATGGTAAATACAGATAAAAATGGCAAAATGTAATGTAAACACTCAAGAGCGATTTGCCGATATCCAGATGCTCCGTTATGAGCTGAAGGGTTTCGAAAACCTGTCGCTCACACAGAAAATTTATATTTATTGCTTGTCGAAGGCAACCCTCTTGGGACGAGATATCACCTTCGACCAGCAGGGCAAATACAACCTGCGCATCCGTAAAACCCTGGAGGCTGTGTACCTTCATTACGAGGGTAATCGCGAAAGCGAAGATTTCAAGGCTTTCGAAGTTTACCTGAAGCGTGTCTGGTTTGCCAGCGGCATCCATCATCACTATGGATGTGAAAAGTTTGTGCCAGGATTTTCAGAGGAATCTTTCTATGAGATGGTTGGGGCTGTAGCCGATGAATACCTGCCTCTTTCCAAGGGACAGAGCAAGGAAGATCTGTTGGGCATTCTGGTGCCTGTCATCTTCAATCCGGAAGTTATGCCTAAGCGCGTGAATCAGACGGATGGCGAGGATCTGGTGCAGACTTCAGCCTGCAATTTCTATGAGAATGTTTCTCAGGCAGAAGTAGAACGTTTCTATGCCAGGATGAAGGAAGATGGCAACGAACAGGCACCTTCGTATGGACTGAACTCTAAACTGACCAAGCGTAATGGTGAACTGGTGGAGCTGAAATGGACAGAAGACGGCCTCTATGGCGCAGCTATCAAGGAGATTGTTTCCTGGTTGCTCCGTGCTCAGAAATATGCAGAAAATGAGGAACAGAAACATCTCATCGATCTCCTGGTGAAGTATTACCGTACAGGCGATCTGAAGGATTTCGACCGTTACAGCATCGCCTGGGTGCAGCAGCACGAGGGAATGATTGATTTTATCAACGGATTTATCGAAGTGTATGGTGATCCGCTCGGACTGAAAGGTACTTGGGAAGGCATCGTAGAATATAAGGATCTTGAAGCAACGAAGCGCACCCAGACCATCAGTCAGAATGCCCAGTGGTTTGAGGACCATTCACCTGTAGACCCACGTTTCCGCAAGCCGGAGGTGAAGGGTGTTACAGCCAATGTCATCTGTGCGGCGATGTTGGGTGGCGAAGAGTATCCAGCTTCTGCCATCGGCATCAATCTTCCGAATGCCAACTGGATCCGTCAGGAATATGGTTCTAAGAGTGTGACCATCGGTAATCTGACCGAGGCATATAACAAGGCAGCTCAAGGCAATGGTTTCCGCGATGAATTCGTTATCGACGAGGATACCATCAGTCTGATGAATCAGTACGAAGATATTACAGATGATCTGCATACCGACCTGCATGAGTGTCTGGGACATGGTAGCGGACAGCTTTTGCCTGGTACCGACCCTGATGCACTGAAGGCGTATGGCAGTACGATAGAAGAGGCGAGAGCCGATCTTTTCGGACTCTATTATGTAGCCGACCATAAATTGGTAGAACTGGGGCTGACTCCGAATGATGATGCATACAAGGCTCAGTATTACGGTTATCTGATGAACGGTCTGCTCACCCAGACCATCCGCATCAAGGAAGGCGACAAGATAGAGGAAGCCCACATGCGCAACCGTGCGCTGATAGCCTGGTGGGTGATGGAACATGCCGAGGGTGCTGTGGAACTGGTGAAGATGGATATGAACTATGCTTCTGCCGAGGATGCTTTGAAGGACAGTGAGGGCAATATCATTACGACGAAGACTTATGTGAAGATTAATGATTATGCCAAGCTCCGCCATCTCTTCGGTGAGTTGCTTGCTGAAATTCAGCGCATCAAGAGCGAGGGCGATTTCGAGGCAGCCCGCCTGTTGGTAGAGAAGTATGCCGTGAATATTGATCCGGAATTGCATCGCGAGATACTGGCAAGATACAAGAAACTGAATCTCGCTCCATACAAAGGATTCATCAATCCGAAGATGACGCTGGAGATGGATGAAGAAGGCGAAATTACAGACGTGGTATTGGATTACGAGGAGAGCTATGTCGACCAGATGTTGCGCTACTCTGATGAATACGGAACGCTTTAGAAAGTTAATAGTTAAGAGTTGATAGTTTATAGGGCATTCTTGCTATACGGCGAAGCCGCTATAAACTGTTAACTATAAACTTTTAAAATGATAATGGATAATAAGAACGAGGAATTTCCGATAGTAGATGAAATGGGCAACATCCTGGGCGCTGTTACCCGCGGTCATGCCCATGACGGAAGCAAGATCTTGCATCCGGTTGTTCATCTGCATGTATTCAACAGCCGGGGTGATCTGTATCTGCAGCATCGTCCAGCCTGGAAGGATATCCAGCCGGATAAATGGGATACAGCCTGCGGCGGTCATGTTGATTTAGGCGAAAGTGTGAGTCAGGCATTGCATCGCGAGGTAAGGGAAGAATTGGGTATCACCGATTTTGAACCGGAATCTCTGGGACATTATGTCTTTGAGAGTCTGCGGGAAAAGGAACTGGTTTATGTACATCGCTGTGTATATGATGGCGAGGTGAAACCGAGCCAGGAAGAATTGGCCGGTGGCAGATTCTGGACCAAGGATGAAATCAGCGAAAACATCGGCAAGGGTGTTTTCACTCCGAATTTCGAAAACGAATACCAGAAGTATTTCATGTAACGCTGAAATTAGCCATAAAAATACGTCCCGACGTAGCATTTGCTGCATCGGGACGTATTTTTTTGTATGTCGGGACGCAGCAAATGCTACGTCGGGACGTATTTTCAGCAGGGTTGTGGCCTGTTTCTGACCGCTTCTGCAGAAGCGTTAAATCTCGTAGATACCCTTGAGAGCGCCTCTTGCGATTTGTTCGAAATCTTCACCGAAATCGCAGAAACGGAGAACCGCATTAGAGGCAGCATGTTTTATTCCCATGTTGTCACCCTGCAATGCAGTGGCAGCCTGATCCAGGAATTCGTTGATGCCACGCTCGTTAGGCTCTTTCCCATTGGCAAAGAGACGGGCAAGGAGCTGGAAACCGGCAATCTCATAGAGCGGCTTATCACTTGCTATCCACTGGTAGGCGATGACAGGCGCGTAATCTACGTGCTGCAAAAGGTTGAAGGCAAGCATCTCTGCCATCTCCTGACTCTGTACCTGTTCCATCCATAAATCTGTGATTTCCGGAAGCATCTTATCGGCAGGCATGATGAGTGTAGCCAGAATCTTGCACTCCCGGATATCTTCCTTCCACAGTTCGATGGCGAGGTCATAGTCTTTACCATATTCCTCAGCCATCTTTTTCAGTTCATAGAATGGTACGCCCCAATTCAGTTTATATCCCAGTCCCTTATCGCGCATAGATTGCGATCCCGGACCGTTCATCAGCAAGCGGAAGCTTCGCTTGATAGTCATCAGTTTCTGATGTGTTTCTTCGTTCATTATATTTAGAGTAAACTATTAACTAAATTAAAGTTTCATTATTTTACAGAACATTCCTTCGAAGTGTTCCTCTATATTTGCAGGTTTATGCTTGAAGATACCGAAGATGGCACTTCCGCTACCACTCATCGCTGCATATACGGCACCCAGGTTGTACAGCTTCTGTTTGATTTCTGCCAGTTCCGGGTGCATCTTGAAGATAGGTGCCTCAAAATCGTTGACAAGTTCCTCTTTCCAAGTCTCGATAGGCTGGCGTACAATGTCGCGGCAACATTTGGCTGGTGCCTGTGGGGTGATGGCTGCATAAGCCTCTTTGGTGCTGACGGCAATATCATCGCGCTTTACCACAACCAGATGATAGCCCCTCAGATTATCGCCAGGACCACTTACCGGCATCAGTTCTTCGCCGATGCCTTCTGCATAGCATGCAGTATCGCCATCCTCAGGATTGGCAGAAATGAAGTAGGCGCAGTCTGCGCCCAACTTGGTAGCGTATCTTTCCATCTCCGGATTACCGATATTGAGGCGGAAACGCTCGTCAAGCAAACGGATCATGAAGGCTGCATCGGCAGAACCGCCACCCAAACCTGCCTGCGAAGGAATACGCTTCACCAGGTGAGCATGGATGCGTGGAATCCTGAAGTCGGCAGCCAGGAGATTATAAGCCTTTACAACGAGATTGTTCTGTTCGTCGCAATCCACTGCGTTACCTGTAATCTTCAGATCACAAGGAACATCACTAGGGAATTCATCGCCCATGAGCTTGATTTCAAGTGCATCGGTCAGCGGAATAGGGTAGAACACCGTTTCAAGATTGTGGTATCCATCTTTCCGCTTACTAACTATATTTAAACCAAGATTGATCTTGGCGCAAGGAAATGTAATCATAACTTTTCAGTTTAAAGGGTTCGTTACTATTTCTTTTTCTTTGCAAAGATACGGAAAAATATCTAACATGGTGCATCTTTTACAGGATTATTTTTATCAGTAGCATTAAAAATATTAAAATAAGCCCTGTTTTGCAATATCTTTTGTATCTTTGCAATTACAAATTATTAATAGATTATGAAAAAAGGAGATAAAGTCAGATTCTTGAGCGAAGTGGGTGGCGGAAAGGTTGCCGGCTTCCAAGGTAAAAATATTGTGCTCGTTGAGGATGAGGATGGTTTTGAGATTCCGATGCCTATCAACGAGGTGGTTGTGGTGGAGCAGGATGAATACTCCATGGGCAAGATGATTTCGGCTAAGATGGATGCGCAGCAGAAGGCTGAGGAACATGCCAATACCGAACTGCATCAGGACAGCCGGAGTATCAAGGCCATCTTGAATGATCACGATGACGTGGATATGGATGTAGAGGAATATGATGCTGCCGACCGTGAGATAACCTTTGTGAAACCGGTTCAGGAACATACGGGTGGCAACAAACTCAGTGCTTATCTCGCCTTTGTACCTATCAACATCAAGGACGTAACCAATACCCGTTTCGAGACCTATATGGTGAATGACAGCAACTACTATCTCCGCTATACCTATCTCGTGGCTGAGGGAAATGCATGGACTCTGAAAGCAGAGGGAGAAATAGAACCGAACACCAAACTCTTCATCGAGGAATTCGGTCGTGAGGCTCTGAACGAGATGGAGCATATCGCCATCCAGATGATAGCTTACAAGAAGGACAAGCCATTCCTTCTGAAGCCGGCAACAGATGTTCAGTTCCGTCTCGATCCCGTGAAATTCTACAAACTTCATCTTTTCGAGGAGAACGATTTCTTCGAGACTCCAGCCTATCTCTTTACGATTGTTGAGAACGATGAAATAGCCCGTCCGCTGGTTATCGATTCCAAGCGTCTGAAAGAGCAGATGTATAAGGATGAGAAGGTTGTTGCCAACACCAGCAAGAAGAAGAGCAAGAAGGATGATGGTACCCTTGTGATAGATCTTCATGCGGATGAAGTGCTTGAAACAACTGCTGGAATGAATTCTGCAGATATTCTTCATTATCAGATGGATATCTTCAAGAAGACCATGGAGGAATATAAGAAAAAGAAGGGACAGAAAATTATCTTTATTCATGGAAAGGGCGAAGGTGTGTTGCGCCAGACTCTCATTCATGAGTTGAACTATCGCTATAAGAGTTGCACCTATCAGGATGCTTCTTTCCAGGAGTATGGCTATGGTGCTACACAGGTAACAATAAAGTAATTTATTATGAAGTACGGATTTATTAAGGTAGCTAGTGCCATCCCTGCCGTAAAGGTGGGTGATGTCATTTTTAATACCCAGCAGATAGAGGAACAGATAGCGCTGGCTGAGGGAAAGGGTGTAGAGATCATTACATTTCCTGAACTCTCTGTTACGGGCTATTCCTGTCAGGATCTCTTCCGCCAGCAGATGCTTCTCGAATCATCTGAGCAGGCGGTGATGATGTTGCTCGATTTCACACGCAAACTCGATGTCATCTCTATCGTGGGTGCGCCGGTGATAGCGGGCGACTTGTTGCTCAATTGTGGTATCGTTATCCAGCATGGACAGATTCTCGGTATTGTACCGAAGACATATCTTCCAAACTACAGCGAATTTTATGAGAAACGCTGGTTTGCCTCGGCTCAGGACCTGAGAGATTGCGAAGTCCGTTATGCCGGACATAAAGTGAAACTGACGCCTGATGTTCAGATTTTTCAAACTTTCGATGGCGTACAGTTTGGTGTGGAAATCTGCGAAGATGTATGGGCTCCGGCTCCTCCTAGCAACAAACTGGCGCTAGCAGGAGCAGACCTGATTTTTAATCTTTCTGCAAGCGACGAACTCATCGGAAAACATCATTATCTGAAGAGTCTGCTCAGCCAGCAGAGTGCCCGTACCATGACCGGATATATCTACAGTTCCTGCGGATTCGGTGAGAGTACGCAGGATGTGGTTTATGGTGGAAATGCCCTGATTTATGAGAATGGAGTTTTACTTTCACAGAGTGAACGTTTCTCTATTGAACCCCAGATGGTTATCTCGCAGATAGATGTAGAGAAACTCCGCTCTGAGCGTCGTACGAATTCTACTTATGTTAATGCCCAGCGCAATATTAAGTATTCTGTTCTCGGCGGTCAGTTCAATATCCGTAATATCGAAGCCGAACCAACCGAGAATGAACGCGATTTTGTGTTGGAACGTGAGGTGAATCCTCATCCGTTTATTCCTACCAGCAGCGATATGAATGCCTCTTGCGAGGAAATTTTCAATATCCAACTCATGGGACTAGCCAAGCGTATCGTTCATACCCATGCCAAGACCGTAGTAGTCGGTATTAGCGGCGGTTTGGATTCTACGCTGGCCTTACTCGTTTGTGTAAAAGCTTTTGATAAACTCAAAATGAACCGAAAGGGTATCGTAGGTGTCACTATGCCGGGATTCGGAACCACAGACAGAACCTACAATAATGCTATCTCGCTGATGCAGAGTCTTGGTATTACCATTAAGGAAATCAGCATCGCCAAGGCAGTAACCCAGCACTTTGAGGACATCGGTCAGGATGCCAGTGTGCATGATGTGACTTACGAGAATTCCCAGGCTCGTGAACGTACCCAGATCCTGATGGATTTAGCCAATAAGATGGGTGGTATGGTTATCGGTACCGGCGACCTTTCAGAGTTGGCATTAGGATGGGCTACCTATAATGGTGACCACATGAGCATGTATGGCGTGAATGCCAGCATTCCTAAGACCCTGATCCGTCATCTCGTAAATCATGTAGCAGAGAGTGGGGTAGACGAACAGAGCCGCATCACGCTTCGTGATATCATCGATACTCCTATTAGTCCAGAGTTGATTCCGGCAGATGAGAATGGAAATATCAAGCAGAAGACGGAAGATTTGGTGGGACCATACGAACTGCATGATTTCTTCCTCTACTATTTCCTGCGTTTCGGTTTCCGTCCTTCCAAGATTTACATGTTGGCAAAGAAGGCATTTATTGATTCCGAACTGGAGCGTGTAAAGATCAGTGATAATGATCCTGACAGCTATGATGAGGAAACCATTAAGAAGTGGCTGAAGACCTTCGTGCGCCGTTTCTTCAATCAGCAGTTCAAGCGCAGTTGTCTGCCAGATGGCCCGAAAGTAGGTAGCGTAAGCCTCAGTCCTCGTGGCGACTGGCGTATGCCTAGTGATGCAGCTTCAGCCATCTGGCTGCAAGAGGCTGAAAACCTCTGAATTTGATTTCGGACAAGCCAAAAGTACAATATTCTTTCTGGTTTCTGGCGCGCCCGTTATATTAATTATATACTCTTCATGGGGCTGGATTTTGTAAATATTTGGTTTACAGAATCCAGCCCCTTTTTCTTAATATTTGTGAAATCGATTGCACAAAAATATCAGCAGAAAAGTGAAATATCTTGTTGGGCGGATAGAAATAGTTTGTAATTTTGCGGTGTAATTATTCAACTATTCAATTTTAAATTTAACAATTTCATTATGAAAAAACTTGCCGCAAAATTATGGGCGGTTTTAATGCTCATGTTGGTCTCCATGCAGACGATGGCTACAGACACGTTTACTAGCAATCGTACTGACTTCCGAGACGAAAGTATCTATTTTATGATGACCACGCGTTTCTACGATGGTGACACAGGAAACAATGTGCTCTGCTGGGATAACCAGTCAGAGCAGATCAAAACAAAAGACCCTTGCTGGCGAGGCGACTTCCAGGGTGTCATCGACAAGCTCGACTACATCAAGGCATTGGGTTTTACAGCTATCTGGATTACACCAGTAGTGCAGAACGCATCCGGTTACGACTATCACGGTTATCATGCCATGGATTTCCAGCATGTAGACTGCCGTTATCAGAGCAGCGATGGTAGCAAGGACGGTGATGCCATGTTCCAGGAACTCATTGACAAGGCTCACGAAAAGGGTATCAAGATTATCCTCGACATCGTGCTCAACCATACCGGTAACTTCGGTGAGCAGACACTCTGCAAGGAGTTTGACCGTAATACCGACTTGGAAACTCAGGCACTCATCAATGCTTGTATGATTCCTAACGAGGAGAAGTTGGGTTCCGACTACCTTACAAGTGTCCCTTATGAGCAGTATCAGCGTCGTCTTGGCTTGTTGAAGAATGTTCGTGGTAAGAACGAGGATGTTCACAACTACTGGCACCACTTTGGTGACTTCAACTGGGACTTTCCTAATCGCTGGTGGGCTCAGATTGCTGGTGACTGTGTTGACCTGAACACCGAGAACGACTACGTAGCAGATTATCTCGTAAAGTGCTACGGCAGTTTCATCAAGATGGGTGTGGATGGATTCCGTATCGATACTTCCGGTCACATCTCACGTTTGACATTCTGCAAGCAGTTTATTCCTCAGTTTACAGCCCTCGGTAAGAAGTATGAGGACAAGCGATTGAACAAGGCTCCTTTCTTCATGTATGGTGAGGTTTGCGCCCGTTACAGTGATGTCACATACCGTGGTCAGGATAACCTCTCTTGCTATTATTACACATGGGAGGCTCCACAGGACTTGCTCGACAAATGGGATGGCAGCCAGAAATACTGGGATACACAGGTACTCTTTGATAAAGCCAATGGCGGTACAGGTGTAGATGATCATCAGATGGCTCTCTGTGAGTCAGACAATGCCCCAACACCAACAAGTGACAATACCTTTATGGTGAATGGTAAGTGGCATGAGCCAGACTATTCTCAGGCAAGTGGTTTCCATGTGATCGACTTCCCATTGCACTACAACTTCGGTAATGCTGCCGCCGCATACGGTTTGGCAAAGTCAGGTGACAAGAGATATAATGATGCTACCTATAATGTGGTATATGTTGATAGCCACGACTACGGTCCTCAGCAAACCAACGACCAATTCCGTTTCTCTGGTGATGATGCTCAGTGGGCAGAGAATCTCTCTCTGATGTTTACCTTCCGTGGTATTCCATGTCTCTATTATGGTTCTGAGGTTGGTTTCCGTCGCGGTGCTCCGATTGACAGAGGTCCTCACGGTCCTCTTTCTGAAACTGGTCGTGCTTACTTCGGTGGTTACCTCACTGGTGATGTAGAAGCATCTGATTTCGGTGACTACAAGGCAACAGGTAATGTGGCTGCAACTTTGAATCATGATGTCGCTCAGCACCTCATCCGTCTGAACAAGATTCGTCAGGCTGTTCCTGCTTTGCGTAAGGGTCAGTGGACCGACGATGGTTGTACTCCTGCCAAGGGTGGTATCGCCTTCAAGCGTGCTTATAAGAATGACAGCTATGCACTCGTAGCCATTAATGGTGGTGCAACATTCACAGATTGCCCTGATGGTACTTATACCGACGTGGTAACAGGCAAAACTTACACTGGTACTACTATCACCGTTGATGCTCCTGCTACTCAGGGTCAGCTCCGTGTTCTCGTGAAGGACTGGAAGGGCGGTCAGATAGGTGAGGATGGTCCTTTCATCTATAATGAGGCTCCTAAGTCTAAGTCAGAGGCTGAACAGGCTTATGATGGTCATGAGGAAGATGGTACAACATGGGTTGAGCCACAGACTAATGAGTTTGGTTTGAAGTTCTCTCAGAATGGTGGTACTTTCCGCACCAATACTGTTACTGTAGAGGTAAGCCTTAGCGGTAAGGCTACTGAAGGCTGGTTCCAGGTAGAAGGTCAGGACAAGGTAGAGTTGGCTCCTGGCGAGACCAAGACATTCACTATCGGTGAAGGTATGAACTTCAAGCAGACCAAGACTGTAACATGGTATGCTAAGAACGACAAGAGTGAGAAGAATGGTTCTGTATCCTTCACCAAGGTGGATCCTAATGCATCTATCACCGTATATGTAAAGGCAGACAATGCTCCAACTATCTATGCTTGGGTTCCTGGTACTCCAAAAAAGGAGTTGACAGGTGCATGGCACGGTAATACCATGGATGGTCCTGAAGAGATTGGTGGTGTCAACTACTGGTACAAGACTTTCGATGGAGTAGAGAGCTTCAATGTGGTTCTGAATAATGGTAATGACAAGCAGTCAAGTGACATCACTGGTATTACAGGCGATATCTACTTGGAGTATGACGGTGGTTCAAATGTCAAGACGCTCGATGCTCCTGTCAACACAACAGCCAAGGTTACTTTGAGTCCTAACGGTGGTGACTTCGAGAAGACTATTTCTGTAACAGCTACCCTCAGCGACAATGCCAAGAGCGGTTGGTATAAGATTGGTAATGGTGAGCAGGTAGCTCTTACTCCTGGTAAGCCAGTTACCTTCACTCTCGGTGCTGACATGATGGAAGGCGAGAGCAAGACTGTAACTTGGAGCGCAACTAATGCAGAGGATAAGGCTAAGACTGGTACTGCTACCTTCAACAAGAAGGCAGAGGTGGTTATTCCTACTCCAACAGGTATCTTCGCTTACTTCCTCGCTCCTTCAGACTGGAGTCAGGTTGTCTGCTGGGCTTGGAATAATACAGACAACTTTACCGGTGGTAACTGGCCAGGTGTAGCATGTACCAAGACCGGTGTGAAGAAGAATGGTTTGGATGTCTGGATGTGGAAGTATGATGGCGATTTGACAACTGCTCCTACTATGATCATCTTCAACAACGGCGGTGGTCAGCAGACAAAGGATTTGAAATTCGAAAACGGTGCAGTTTATAACCTTGCCGGTAAGACCAATGAGTCTGTCTCAACAGGCATCAACCAGGTAGGTAGCAAGAAGGCTCCTGCTAAGTTGAAGATTTACTCTATCAATGGTGTGAAGGTAGCTGAGGTAGGTAGCATGGCAGATGCTGAGTACATCCTCGCTCCAGGTGTCTATGTTTGCAGTGGCAAGAAGTACGTTATCAAGTAATAAATTTCTTTTCTCTTTTAGATACGCAAGTTTTCAGATGAAAACTTGCGTATTTTTTTCGTATAATCGTTTGTGTTTGTTTATTTTACTTATTAATGCAATCGGTTGCACGAAAAAATGAGCAGAAGTTGCTTTATTTATTTGTTATCATCATTTATTATGATTAAATTTGTAAGTGGAATAAAATTTGACTAAATATCTTAACTTAATTCAAAAATTTTTATGAGAAAGTTCAAGAAGAAGCTCTTTGCAGCGATGCTGCTGCTCCTTGCCTCGTCTAATGCGATGGCGACTGACAACTTCACGGTTAATCGTACAGATTTCCGAGATGAAAGTATTTACTTCATGATCACCACGCGTTTCTACGATGGAGATCCTAAAAACAATGTGCTCTGCTGGGACAACCAGGAAGCACAGATGAGTACCAAGGACCCTTGTTGGCGAGGTGACTTCCAGGGTGTCATCGACAAGCTCGACTACATCAAGGCGTTAGGTTTCACTGCCATCTGGATTACTCCTGTCGTACAGAATGCGTCCGGTTATGACTACCACGGCTATCATGCTTCGGATTTCTCCAAGGTAGATTGCCGTTATCAGAGTGGTGACGGCAAAAAGAGTGGTGACGTGATGTTCCAGGAACTCATCGACAAGGCTCACGAAAAGGGTATCAAGATTATCCTCGATATCGTGCTCAACCACTCCGGTAACTTCGGTGAGGAGAAACTCTGCAAGGAGTTCGACCGCGATACACGTCTTCGTAACCAGGCAGACATCAATGCTTGTATGATTCCTAATCCCGAAACATTAGGTAGTGACTATCCAAGTCTTTTGCCTGCTGCTCAGTATCAGCGTCGTCTTGCCCTGATGAAGAATACCGATGGTCAGAATCATGATCCACACAACTATTGGCACCATTTCGGTAACTTCAACTGGGATGAGCCAAACCGCTGGTGGGCTCAGATTGCAGGTGACTGTGTGGACCTCAATACTGAGAATAATACAGTGGCTGAATATCTTATCAACTGCTATGGCAATTTTATCAAGATGGGTGTCGATGGCTTCCGTATTGATACATCCGGTCACATCTCACGTCTTACCTTCTGCAAGCAGTTCATTCCTCAGTTTGCTGCCCTCGGTAAGAAGTATGAGAACAAGCGATTGAACAAGGCTCCATTCTTCATGTATGGTGAGGTTTGTTCCCGTTACAGTGGTGTGCAGTACCGTGGTCAGGACAATCTTTCACCTTATTATTATACATGGCAGGCTCCACAGAACTTGATGGATCAGTTTGATGGCAGCCAGTCATATTGGGACACTCAGGAAATCTATGACCGTGGTACAGGTTATGATGATAAGCTGATGCCTCTCTGCGAGAAAGATAAAGCGAATTCTCCAGAAAGCAACAATACCTTTATGCTGAATGGCGCATGGCATGAGCCAGACTATTCTCAGTCAAGCGGTTTCAATGTGATCGACTTCCCATTGCACTACAACTTCGGTAATGCTGCCACCGCATACCGTTTGGCTAAGTCTGGTGATATGAAATATAATGACGCTACCTATAATGTGGTATATGTAGACAGTCACGACTATGGTCCTGGGTCAGGGTCTCGTTTTGGCGGCTCAGACGCTCAGTGGGCAGAGAATCTCTCTCTGATGTTCACCTTCCGTGGAATCCCATGTCTCTATTATGGTTCTGAGGTAGGTTTCCGTCGCGATGTTGTGATTGACAGAGGTCCTAATGGTCCTCTTTCTGAAACAGGTCGTGCTTACTTCGGTGGCTATATCACAGGTGATGTAGAAGCTTCTGACTTCGGTGAATACAAGGCTTCTGGTAATGCGGCTGCCTCATTGAATCATGATGTGGCTCAGCACCTCATCCGTCTGAACAAGATTCGTCAGGCTGTTCCTGCTCTCCGTAAGGGTCAGTGGACTGACGATGGTTGTACTCCTGCCAAGGGTGGTTTCGCCTTCAAGCGTGCTTATAAGGACAGTTATGCACTCGTAGCCCTCAATGGTGGTGCTACTTTCACAGATTGCCCAGCTGGTACTTATACAGACTTGGTAACAGGCAAGACTTACACAGGTTCTACTATCACTGTTGATGCTCCTAATACTCAGGGTCAGGTTCGCGTACTCGTGAAAGACTGGACTGGCGGAAAGCTCATTGATGATGGTGCTTTCATCTACGATACTGCAGCTCAGCATAAGGGTGATCAGACCTATGATGGCAATGAAGAGGCTGGTACAACTTGGGTTGACGAGGCTCCTCTTATGCCAGTAAGCGTTTCTCTTTCTCCAGCTGGCGGAAATTTCCGTACCAATACGGTAACTGTTACCGCTGAGGCCTCAGAAGATGCTACGTCTGCTTGGTATCAGATAGAGGGACAGGACAAGGTAGATTTGACCCCTGGTAAGCCTGTTACCTTCACTATCGGTGATGACATGAACTTCAAGGACACCAAGACAGTGACTTGGAGTGTAACAAACTCTGAAGGCAAGGAGAAAACTGGTCAGGTAACATATACTAAGGTTGATCCTAACGCATCTATCGTGGTCATGGTGAAGGCTGACAAGGCTCCTTACATCCACGCTTGGACAACAGGTGTTGGCGGCAAGAATCTGACAGGTGCATGGCCTGGTAAGGTGATGAAGGGTCCTGAGGAGATTGATGGTGCTAAATACTGGACTTATGATTTCGATAACGTTGAGAGCTTCAATGTAATATTGAATAATGGTAGCGGTGCTCAGTCTGGTGACATCACTGGTATTACAAGTGATACCTACTTGGAGTATGACGGTGGTAAACGTGCCAAGAAGATTTCTGCTCCAGCAAATTCGACAGCTGCTGCTAAGGTGGCTTTCAGCCCTAACGGTGGTGAATTTGAGAAGACAATCACTGTAACTGCAACGCTGAGCAGCAATGCTAAGAGCGGTTGGTATAAGATCGGTGATGGCGAGCAGGTGGCTCTTACTCCTGGTAAGGCTGCTACATTCACACTCGGTGCTGACATGATGGAAGGCGAGAGCAAGACTGTAACTTGGAGTGCAACCAATGCTGATGGTACAACCAAGACAGGTTCTTCAACCTTCAACAAGATTAAAGAGGTAGTTATTCCTACTCCAACAGGTATCTTCGCTTACTTCCTCGCTCCTTCAGACTGGAGTCAGGTTGTCTGCTGGGCTTGGAATAATACAGACAACTTTACCGGTGGTAACTGGCCAGGTGTAGCATGTACCAAGACCGGTGTGAAGAAGAATGGTTTGGATGTCTGGATGTGGAAGTATGATGGCGATTTGACAACTGCTCCTACTATGATCATCTTCAACAACGGCGGTGGTCAGCAGACAAAGGATTTGAAATTCGAAAACGGTGCAGTTTATAACCTTGCCGGTAAGACCAATGAGTCTGTCTCAACAGGCATCAACCAGGTAGGTAGCAAGAAGGCTCCTGCTAAGTTGAAGATTTACTCTATCAATGGTGTGAAGGTAGCTGAGGTAGGTAGCATGGCAGATGCTGAGTACATCCTCGCTCCTGGTGTCTATGTTTGCGGCGGTAAGAAGTACGTCATCAAATAATCATCTAATACTCTCTTTTGAATACGCAAGTTTTCGGCTGAAAACTTGCGTATTTTTGCATGCAATCGTTTGTATGAGTTTATTTTACTTGTAGATGCAATCGTTTGCATATAAAAAAGAGCGAATATAGGCTTGTTTGTTTGCAATTCCAACGTTTTCTGATTAATTTTGCAAACAAATAATTTTCAACTAAATATCTTAACTTAATATTTTTTTTATGAGAAAGTTTAAGAAGAAGCTCTTTGCAGCGATGCTGCTGCTTCTTGCCTCGTCTAATGCGATGGCGACTGACAATTTCACGGTTAATCGTACAGATTTCCGAGATGAAAGTATCTATTTCATGATGACCACTCGTTTCTACGATGGTGATCCAAGTAACAATGTGCTCTGCTGGGACAACCAGGAAGCACAGAAGAGTACCAAGGACCCTTGTTGGCGAGGTGACTTCCAGGGTGTCATTGACAAGCTCGACTATATCAAGGCGTTGGGTTTCACTGCCATCTGGATTACTCCTGTCGTACAGAACGCATCCGGTTATGACTACCACGGCTATCATGCTTCGGATTTTTCTAAAGTAGACTGCCGCTATCAGAGTGGTGACGGCAAAAAAAGTGGTGACGTGATGTTCCAGGAGCTCATCGACAAAGCTCACGCCAAGGGTATCAAGATTATCCTCGATATCGTGCTCAACCACACCGGTAACTTCGGTGAGGAGCATTTTTGCAAGGAGTTCGACCGTGATACTCGTCTTCGTAACCAGGCAGACATCAATGCTTGTATGATTCCTAATTTGGAAACATTGGGTAGTGACTATCCAAGTCTTCAGCCTGGTTATCAGTATCAGCGTCGTCTTGGCTTGATGAAGAATACCGATGGTCAGAATCATGATACTCACAACTACTGGCACCATTTCGGTAACTTCAACTGGGACTTACCTAATCGTTGGTGGGCTCAGATTGCAGGCGACTGTGTGGACCTCAATACTGAGAATAATACAGTGGCTGATTATCTTGTCAAATGCTATGGCAATTTCATCAAGATGGGTGTCGATGGTTTCCGTATTGATACATCCGGTCACATCTCACGTCTTACCTTCTGCAAGCAGTTCATTCCTCAGTTTGCTGCCCTCGGTAAGCAGTACGAGGATAAGCGATTGAACAAGGCTCCATTCTTCATGTATGGTGAGGTTTGTGCCCGTTTCGGTAGTGTGCAGTACCGTGGTCAGGACAACCTTTCACCTTATTATTATACATGGAAGGCTCCACAGAATCTGATGGATAGCTTTGATGGCAGCCAGTCATACTGGGATACTCAGGAAATCTATGACAGTGGTACAGGTTATGATGCTAAGCTGATGCCTCTCTGCGAGAAAGATAATGCTGATTCTCCTGAAAGCAATAATACCTTTATGCTGAATGGTGCATGGCATGAGCCAGACTATTCTCAGTCAAGCGGTTTCAATGTAATCGACTTCCCATTGCACTACAACTTCTCTAATGCAGGAAGTGCATACGGCTTGGCTAAGTCTGGTGATATGAAATACAATGATGCTACTTTCAATGTAGTATATGTAGACAGTCATGACTACGGTCCTCAGCCAAGTGATGGTATCCGTTTCTCTGGTAGTGATGCTCAGTGGGCTGAGAATCTCTCTCTGATGTTTACCTTCCGTGGAATCCCATGTCTCTATTATGGTTCTGAGGTAGGTTTCCGTCGTGGTTCTGTGATTGACAAAGGTCCTAATGGTCCTCTTTCTAACACAGGTCGTGCTTACTTCGGTGGTTATATCACAGGTGATGTAGAAGCATCAGACTTCGGTGAATACAAGGCTTCTGGTAACGTGGATGCTACATTGAATCATGATTTGGCTCAGCACCTTATTCGTCTGAACAAGATTCGTCAGGCAGTTCCTGCTCTCCGTAAGGGTCAGTGGACTGACGAGGGTTGTGCTGCTAACGGTGGTATCGCCTTCAAGCGTGCTTATAAGGACAGTTATGCACTCGTAGCCCTCAATGGTGGTGCTACCTTTACAGATTGCCCAGCTGGTACTTATACAGATTTGGTAACAGGCAAGACTTACACAGGTTCTACTATCACCGTTGATGCTCCTAGTAATCAGGGTCAGGTTCGCGTACTCGTGAAAGACTGGAAGGGTGGCAAGCTCATTGATGATGGTGCTTTCATCTACGAAACTGCTGCTCAGCATAAGAGTGGTCAGACCTATGATGGCAATGAAGAGGCTGGTACAACTTGGGTTGACGAGGCTCCACTTCAGCCTGTAAGCGTTTCTCTTTCTCCAGCTGGTGGTAGTTTCCGTACCAATACGGTAACTGTTACCGCTACACTCTCTGAAGACGCTGCGTCTGGTTGGTACCAGATAGAGGGACAGGACAAGGTAGATTTGACTCCTGGTCAGGCTGCCACCTTCACTATCGGTGATGGCATGAACTTCAAGGACAGCAAGACTGTGACTTGGAGTGCTACAAGCTCTGAAGGCAAGGAGAAGACAGAAAAGGTTACTTATACCAAGGTTGATCCTAACGCATCTATCGTGGTCATGGTGAAGGCTGATAAGGCTCCTTACATCCACGCTTGGACAACAGGTGCTGACGCTAAGATTTTGACAGGTGCATGGCCTGGTAAGGTGATGAACGGTCCTGAGGAGATTGATGGTGCTAAATACTGGACTTATGATGTCGATAACGTTGAGAGCTTCAATATAGTATTGAGTAATGGTAGCGGTGCTCAGTCTGGTGACATCACTGGTATTACAGGCGATATCTACTTGGAATACGATGGTGGTTCAAGTGCCAAGAAGATTTCTGCTCCAGCAAATTCGACAATTGCTGCTAAGGTGGCTTTCAGTCCTAACGGTGGTGACTTCCAGAAGACTGTTTCCGTAACAGCAACATTGAGCAGCAATGCCAAGAGCGGTTGGTATAAGATTGGCGATGGCGAGCAGGTAGCTCTTACTCCTGGTAAGGCTGCTACATTCACACTCGGTGCTGATATGCAGGAAGGCGAGAGCAAGACTGTAACTTGGAGTGCTACTAATGCTGATGGTACAACCAAGACAGGCTCTGCTACCTTCAACAAGATGAAAGAAGTTGTAATTCCTACTCCAACAGGTATCTTCGCTTACTTCCTCGCTCCTTCAGACTGGAGCCAGGTTGACTGCTGGGCTTGGAAAGATTCAGAGAACTATACTGGTGGTAGCTGGCCAGGTGTTAGCTGTACCAAGACTGACATGAAGAAGAATGGTCTGGATGTCTGGATGTGGAAGTATGATGGCGACTTGACAAATGCTCCTACCAAGATTATCTTCAACAATGGTAATAATGGTCAGCAGACAGACGATTTGGATTTCGTAAACGGTGCAGTATATGATCGCAACGGTAAGACCAATACAGTCGTTACAGGTATCAATCAGGCTACAGCAGTTCAGAAGACTGCTAAGTTGAAGATTTACTCTATCAATGGTGTGAAGGTAGCCGAAGTAAACAAGGTTTCTGATGCAGAATACGTTCTGGCTCCAGGTATGTATATCTGCAATGGCAAGAAGTTTGTTATCAAATAAACTTACCGCTACTTTGGGACTTAAACAAGCACTTCGCCTGCTCTGTAAGCGGGTAGTGTGAGTTTGTCCCCGTGCGGTTAGCAGTTTATGTACATAATATCCTCTGAATGAGGCTGAATTTTGCAAATATCCGTTTTGCGAAATTCAGCCTCTTTTTCTTTATTATTGCGAAATCGATTGCACAGAAAAAACAATAGAAATGTGAATTATTTTATAGTATTTATAAAAAGAATTCGTAATTTTGCGATGTAATTATTCAACTATTCAATTTTAAACTTAACAATTTCATTATGAAAAAACTTGCCGCAAAATTATGGGCGGTTCTTATGCTCATTCTAATCTCGATGCAATCGATGGCGACAGATGTCTTCACATCTAATCGTACCGACTTCCGAGACGAAAGTATCTATTTCATGATCACCACCCGTTTCTACGATGGAGATCCTAAAAACAATGTGCTCTGCTGGGACAACCAGGCAGCGCAGATTGAAACCAAAGACCCTTGCTGGCGAGGTGACTTCCAGGGCGTCATCGACAAGCTCGACTACATCAAGGCGCTTGGTTTCACTGCCATCTGGATTACTCCTGTCGTACAGAACGCATCCGGTTATGACTACCACGGCTATCATGCTATGGATTTCCAGCATGTTGACTGCCGCTATCAGAGCAGTGATGGTAAGAGTGGTGACGTGATGTTCCAGGAACTCATCGATAAGGCTCATGCCAAGGGTATCAAGATTATCCTCGATATCGTGCTCAACCATACCGGTAACTTCGGTGAGGAGAAGCTCTGCAAGCTGTTCGATCGTGACACACAACTTCGCAACCAAGCTTACATCGATGCTTGTATGACCCCTACAGAAACTTTGGGTAGTGACTACCTGACCATCCTTCCAAAAGATCAATACCAGCGTCGTCTTACCATGATGAAGAATATGAATGGTCAGAACCAGGATATTCACAACTACTGGCATCATTTCGGTATGTTCGGTTGGGATGATCCATCCCGTTGGTGGGGTCAGATTGCCGGTGACTGTGTTGACCTGAATACAGAGAACGACGCGGTGGCAGATTATCTCGTAAAGTGCTATGGTCAGTTCATCAAGATGGGTGTGGATGGTTTCCGTATCGATACATCTGGTCACATCTCACGACTCACTTTCAACCATCAGTTCATTCCTCAGTTTGCTGCCCTCGGTAAGCAGTACGAGAATAAGCGATTGAACAAGGCTCCTTTCTTTATGTATGGTGAGGTTTGTACCCGTGGTCACGAAGCAACCTATAGAGGTCAGGCTAATCTTTCTTGCTACTTTTATACATGGAAGTCTGATGAGTCTTTGATGAACCAGTGGGATGGAAGCCAAAGCTTCTGGGACAGTCAGGTATTGCCAGAGGGTTCTGGTCCTGTCGGTCCTCAGGCACTCTGCGGTAAGGAAACATTTGGTGACAAGAAGAGTGAAAATGCCAAGATGATCAATGGTGCATGGCATGAGCCAGACTATTCTGAGGCAAGTGGTTTTAATGTCATCGACTTCCCAATGCACTATAGCTACAATACAGCTAAAGATGCATTCCGTCTCGCTCAAGAAGATGAACTCTATAATGACGCTACATACAATGTAGTATATATTGACAGCCATGACTACAGTCCAGGTCCAAACGATCTCAACCGTTTCGGTGGTACAGATGCTCAGTGGGCTGAGAACCTCTCTCTCTTGTTTACCTTCCGTGGTATTCCATGTATCTACTATGGTTCTGAGGTTGCTTTCCGTCGTGGTGTAAGAATCGACCCAGGTCCTAACGGTCCTCTTTCTGAAACTGGTCGTGCTTACTTCGGTGGTTATATCACAGGTGATGTAACAGCAACAGACTTCGGTGAGTATAAGGCTACAGGTAACGTAGCAGCTACTTTGAATCACGATGTAGCTCAGCACCTCATCCGTTTGAACAAGATCCGTCAGGCTGTTCCTGCTCTCCGTAAGGGTCAGTGGACAACAGATGGTTGTAAGGCAACAGGTAAGAATGGTATCGCTTTCAAGCGTGCTACTAAGGATTGCTATGCGCTCGTAGCCCTCAATGGTGGTGCTACCTTCACAGATTGCCCAGCTGGTACTTATACCGATGTGGTAACTGGTAAGACATATACAGGTTCTACTATTGAAGTAGAAGCTCCTTCTACTCAGGGTCAGCTCCGTGTTCTCGTAAAGGACTGGAAGGATGGCAAGATCGGTGAGGATGGTGCTTTCATCTACGATACTACAGCTAAGTCTCTGGACGGTCAAGACTATGATGGTAATGAGGAGGCTGGTACAATTTGGAACGAGCAGGGTCCTATTCAGCCAGCAAGCGTTTTATTCTCACAGGCTGGTGGATCATTCCGTACTGAGACTATTAACCTGACAGCTACTCTCTCTGAAGACGCTAAGTCTGGTTGGTATCAGATACAAGGTCAGGATAAGGTGAACTTGACTCCTGGTGTGAGTGAGAACCTTACCATTGGCGCAGGTATGAACTTTGGCGACACCAAGACTATTGAGTGGAGCGCAGAGGCCCAGGACGGTAAAGTAAAGAGCGGTAGCTTGACCTTCAAGAAGGTGGACCCTAATGCTACTATCATGGTTTACGTACAGGCAGAAAATGCTCCTTATATCTATGCTTGGTCAAAAGGTTCTTCTGTTAAGAAATTGACAGGCGATTGGCCTGGTACAAAGATGACAGAGTCTGAAGAAATCAATGGCGAAAAGTACTGGACTTACGCTTTTGATGGCGTAGATAACTTCAATGTCATCTTGAATAATAATAGCGGTGCACAGTCTGGTGAAATCTCTGGTATCACAGGTGATATCTACCTGAAGTATGACGGCGGTGCAAATGCTCAGAAGATTGACGCTCCTGTCAATACTGCAGCCAAGGTTACTTTCAGCCCTAACGGTGGTGACTTCGAGAAGACTGTTACCGTAGCAGCAACATTGAGCAGCAATGCCAAGAACGGTTGGTATAAGATTGGCGATGGCGATCAGGTAGCTCTTACTCCTGGTAAGCCAGTAACCTTCACCCTCGGTGCTGACATGATGGAAGGCGAAAGCAAGACTGTAACTTGGAGCGCAACTAATGCTGAAAATGTAACCAAGACAGGCTCTGCAACCTTCAACAAGATTAAAGAGGTAGTTGTTCCTGCTCCAACAGGTATCTTCGCTTACTTCCTCGCTCCTTCAGACTGGAGCCAGGTAGACTGCTGGGCTTGGAATGATTCAGAAAACTTTACCGGTGGTAACTGGCCAGGTGTAGCATGTACCAAGATCGGTGTGAAGAAGAATGGTCTGGATGTCTGGATGTGGAAGTATGATGGCGATTTGACAACTGCTCCTTCTAAGATCATCTTCAACAACGGTGGTAATGGTCAGCAGACAGCCAACTTGGATTTCGAAAACGGTGCAGTTTATAACTTTGCCGGTAAGACCAATGAGTCTGTCTCAACAGGTATCAACCAGGTAGGTAGCAAGAAGGCTCCTGCTAAGTTGAAGATTTACTCTATCAATGGTGTGAAGGTAGCTGAAGTAAACAAGGTTTCTGATGCAGAATACGTTCTGGCTCCAGGTATGTATATCTGCAATGGCAAGAAGTTTGTTATCAAGTAGTCAATGGTTAGCCGCCATTACTTTTAGAAACATTTAGTTTATCATATTTCATTTATTTTAGGTTTAAGTACTCCTAAATGACTTGAAAAGAGCAATTTTTCAGTCATTTAGGAGTCTTTTTTGTATATATAAGTAGAAAATATATTAAAGATTTTGGGTAAACCCTTTTTTTTTTGTAACTTTGCGCCCAAAAGTAAAAACAATATAAAAATAAAATAGATAATATGGCTAAGAAATTTGCCGAGCACAACGGTCTGAATTTGACTCAGACAAACAATGACGTACTAGCAGCGTGGGAGAAAAATGATATCTTCCACAAGTCTATCGACGAGCGTGAAGGCTGCCCTCAGTTTATCTTCTTCGAGGGACCTCCATCAGCTAATGGCCACCCGGGTATTCACCACGTGTTGGCACGTAGTATCAAGGATACATTCAACAGATACAAGACCATGAAGGGTTTCCAGGTTCACCGCAAGGCGGGATGGGATACCCACGGACTCCCTGTTGAACTCGGTGTCGAGAAGGAACTCGGCATCACCAAGAAGGATATCGACAACAAGGCTTCCGAGAAGTATATCTCTACCGAGGATTACAACCACAAGTGCCGCGAGAACGTGATGAAGTTCACCGCCGAGTGGCGCGAGTTGACCGAGAAGATGGGTTACTTCGTAGATCTCGATCATCCTTATATCACCTACGATAACAAGTATATCGAGACACTTTGGTGGCTCCTCAAGCAGCTCTACAACAAGGGCCTGCTCTACAAGGGTTACACCATCCAGCCATACTCTCCAGGCGCAGGTACAGGTTTGAGCTCTCATGAGTTGAACCAGCCTGGCTGCTATCGCGATGTTAAGGACCTCACCACCACAGCCCAGTTCCTCATCAAGGATCCTAAGGCAGAGTGGACCAAGTGGGGCAAGCCATACTTCATCGCATGGACTACTACACCTTGGACTCTGCCATCAAACGTGGCTCTCTGTGTAGGTCCTAAGATTGACTATGTAGCCATCGAGACCTACAACCTCTACAATGGCGAGCCTATGACACTCGTGATGGCTGAGGCGCTGGTAGGTTCATATCTGAAGGCAGACCAGGAGTGCAAGGAGGGCGATCTCCTGCCATTCGACAAGGAGAAGAAGCAGTGCCCATGGCGCATTATCGACCACATGAAGGGTACAGACCTCGAAGGCATGCACTACGAGCAGCTCCTGCCATGGGTAAAGCCATGCGAGAAGGTTGATCTCTTCGCACCGGCTTTCGTAACAGAATATGCTGCTGCTCATCCTGAGAAGGTGTTCGCTTCTGAGGATGGTCGCGATCAGTTCGTTGAGATGGATAGCGAGGCTTTCCGTGTTATCCTCGGCGACTACGTTACTACCGATGACGGTACAGGTATCGTGCACATCGCTCCTACATTCGGTGCCGATGATGCCAAGGTGGCTAAGGATGCCAACATCCCAGCGCTCTACCTTATTAATAAGAAGGGCGAGACCCGCCCAATGGTTGACCTGCAGGGTAAGTTCTATCTCATCGAAGACCTCGATGACAATTTCGTGAACGCTTGTGTCAACAAGGAGGCATACGGTCATCACGCAGGCGACTACGTGAAGAATGCCTACGACCCACAGTTTAATGTGGATGGTGTCTGGGACAAGAAGGCTTCAGATAAGGCTGAAGACCTGAACATCGTGCTCTGCTACGAACTGAAGCAGGAGGGCAAGGCTTTCAAGAGCGAGAAGCACGTGCACAACTATCCTCACTGCTGGCGTACCGACAAGCCTATCCTCTATTACCCATTGGATAGCTGGTTTATCAAGGATACAGCCCGCAAGGAGCGCATGGTAGAACTCAACAAGACCATCAACTGGCAGCCTGAGAGCACCGGTACTGGTCGTTTCGGCAACTGGCTTGAGAATCTGAACGACTGGAACCTTTCACGTTCCCGCTTCTGGGGTACTCCATTGCCTATCTGGCGTGATGAGAACCGTGGCGAGAAGTGCATCGGCAGCCTCGAGGAACTCTATGCTGAAATCGAGAAGTCTGTGGCTGCCGGTATCATGCAGAGCAACCCACTGAAGGAGAATGGTTTCGTGCCTGGCGACTACAGTCAGGAGAACTATGATAAGATTGACCTCCACCGTCCATACGTTGACAAGATTGTATTGGTTAACGAGGAGGGCAAGCCAATGTATCGTGAGAGCGACCTGATTGACGTATGGTTCGATTCAGGTTCAATGCCTTACGCCCAGCTTCACTACCCATTCGAGGGAGAGATGGCACGTGGCACAGAAGCAGACCGCGATGCACTCATCCACAGCACCTACGAGGGATATGCTATTCCTCCTAAGTTCTATCCAGCCGACTTCATCAACGAGGGCGTGGATCAGACCCGTGGATGGTTCTTCACCCTGCACGCCATCGCTACCATGGTATTCGACAGCGTAGCCTTCAAGAACGTAATCTCTTCTGGTCTCGTTCTCGATGCCAAGGGTAACAAGATGAGTAAGCATGTGGGTAACGTGACTAACCCATTCGAGATGATTGACAAGTATGGTGCCGATCCTGTTCGTTTCTATATGATGACCAACAGCGAGCCTTGGGACAACCTCAAGTTCGACCCTAATGGTGTGGACGAGACCCGTCGTAAGTTCTTCGGTACCTTATATAATACCTACAGTTTCTTCGCCCTCTATGCTAATGTAGATGGTTTCGATGCTGAGGCTGCTCAGGTGCCATTCGAGAAGCGCCCAGAGATTGACCGCTGGATTCTCTCTTCACTCAATACCCTCATCAAGGGCGTTGACAGAGAGTTGGCTGGCTATGATCCAACCCGCGCAGGCCGTCTCATCGATGCATTCGTAAACGATGACCTCTCTAACTGGTACGTTCGTCTGAACCGTAAACGTTTCTGGGGTAAGGAGATGAGCGAGGATAAGTTGAGCGCTTACCAGACTCTCTATACCTGCCTGATGACAGTGGCTAAGCTGCTGGCACCATTCGCTCCATTCTATGCAGACGAGTTGTATCACGACTTGGGCGGCGAGTTGGAGAGCGTACATCTCGATAAGTTCCCTGTAGCAGATGAAGCTGCTATCGATGCCGACTTGGAGGAGCGTATGGCCATCGCCCAGAAGATTACTTCTATGGTATTGGCATTGCGCCGCAAGGTGAACATCAAGGTGCGTCAGCCACTCCAGCAGATCATGATTCCTGCCGTAGATGATGTACAGAAGGCACACATCGAGGCAGTAGCAGGACTGTTGAAGAACGAGGTGAACGTGAAGGAGGTTAACTTCATTGAGGGTCAGGGCATTCTCGTAAAGAAGGTGAAGTGTAACTTTAGAGTGATGGGTAAGAAGTTCGGCAAGCTGATGAAGGGTGTTGCAGCCCAGATGTCAGCACTCGATCAGGACCAGATTGCAGCCTTCGAGAAGGCAGGCAACATCACATTGAATATCGACGGACAGGAAGCCGTGGTAGAGGTGGCCGACGTGGAGATTATCTCTGAGGATATTCCAGGATGGCTCGTATCTAACGAGGGCAATCTGACCGTAGCGCTTGAGGTAGAGTTGACCCCAGAATTGAAGAAGGAGGGTATGGCTCGTGAGTTGATCAACCGTATCCAGAACCTCCGCAAGGAGACAGGTCTGGAGATTACCGACCGCATCAACGTAACTGTGGCTCCTAATGAGGAGACCAACGCAGCCATCGAGACATTCGCCGACTACATCAAGGGTCAGGTATTGGCAGACAGCATCGAAATCGGCGACAACGCAGGTGTTGAGACCGAGTTTGATGACTTTAAGTTGAACATTCTCGTAGAGAAGAATTAAATAGTTAGGAGTTAGGAGTTAGAAGTTAGGAGCATTTCCAAACTGCTTGCTTCTAACTTTCTAGCCCTTATTTCCTAAAAACATTAACAAATAACATAATAGATAACATCTATGGCTAACGAAAAACTACGTTATAGCGATCAGGAGCTCGAGGAGTTCCGCGCTATCATTGATGAGAAATTGAAGGTGGCAAAGCAGACTTATCATGATTGCATGGCTCAGCTGAACCACTCAGACAGTAATGATGTGGTAGATACATCACCAACCTACAAGGCTCTTGAAGAGGGTAGTGAAGCACAAAGCAAGGAAGAAATCATCCAGATGGCTCAGCGTCAGCAGAAGTTCATCAAGGGATTGGAAGCAGCTTTGGTTCGTATCCAGAACAAGACCTATGGTATTGACCGCGAAACAGGTGAGTTGATTCCTAAGGAGCGTTTGCGTGCTGTACCTCATGCCACTTTGAGTGTAGCTTCTAAGGAGGCTAGAAAGAAGTAATAAATGGAGAAAACAAGTAAAATTAAATACGGATGGCTCGTCACGGCAATGGTGGTTGTGCTTCTTGTTATCGATCAGATTATCAAGGTGTACATCAAGACCCATTTTTGCCTTGGCGAGTCTGTTCGTGTTACTGATTGGTTTTATATCGAATTTGTTGAGAACAACGGAATGGCTTGGGGTATGTCGTTTATCGGCAAGTTCTGGCTAAGTCTGTTGCGCCTGGTAGCCATCTGTGCGTTGAGCATTTATCTGCATCGCATCATTAAGCGTGGTACCTATCGCTTGTTATACATCATTTTGGTGGCGCTGGTTCTGACGGGTGCAATCGGCAATATGATTGATTCCATCTTCTACGGACTTATCTTCACCGGTGCTTCACCTTATTATGTATCCTATCTTGTGCCTTTCGGCGAGGGGTATGCACCCGTGCTCATGGGCAAGGTGGTTGATATGTTCCGCTTTCCGTTCTTCACCTATACATGGCCTGAATGGTTCCCTTTTTGGGGTGGACAGCATGGTACATTCTTCGATCCTGTATTCAATTTTGCAGATTCCTGTGTATCAGTCGGCATCATTTCTCTCTTGCTTTTCTGTAGAAAAGAACTGGAAACTCTCGGAGGTGGTGATAAGAAGAAGGAGGTTAAAGATTCTTCTTTTATTGAAACTGCTGAAGAAAAGATAAAGTCTCAATCTCAAGAAAATAAGGAGGACAAGTAATCATGAAGAAAGCTTTTCTTTATCTCTGTTGGATAGTAACCTTTTGTGCAGTCTTCGCTTCTTGCAAGCCTTCGCTGCCAAGAGATGTGCTCTCTAAAGGAAAGATGACGGATATTCTCTTCGATTATCACATCGCTCTTGCTATGGCGCAGAGCGAAGACGGTGGTAGTGAGAAGAATAGTCTGGCTTATCGCGAGGCTGTACTGAAGAAACATGATGTCACCTCGGAAGACTTCGACAGTTCGATGGTTTATTATATGCGCCATACAGAATTGCTGCATGATGTGTATAAGGATTTGGCTGAAAGATTGGATAAAGAGGTGGTTGCATTGGGTGGAAACAGTGCAGGAAATAGTGATTTTGACAATCTTACTGCAGTTGGCGATACTGCCAATATCTGGAAGGATGCTACTTCGATGGTATTCTCGCCTGATGAGGGCTTCAACAGTCGCAGTTTTAAAATTGAAGCTGATACTGCTTTCCATAAGGGTGACCGGTTCCGTCTTGATTTCGAATCGCAGTTTATCTTCCAGGATGGTATGCGTGATGGTATCGCTTTGCTGGCTGTTCAGTTCAAGAACGATAGTGTGGCACAGACTGTAATTCATATTCAGAGTGCTCAGCACTATAGTGTAGAACTCGCTGATAATGATAGCCTTGGAGTCAAATGTATAAAGGGGTACTTTATGTTGAGTGAGGGTGGCTTCAGTTCTGATGCCGGTTCTTTGACGACTCTTAAACTGATGTTTGTCAATAAGATTCGTCTCATCCGTATGCATCCTAAAAAGGTGGCACCGGTTTCTTCTTCTGCAGCATCTTCTGATTCAGCAAAAGTAGATACTGCTCGTAAGACCCGTATACCAGGTCCGAGTGTTCCAGCACGTCCGGATGGAGCTTTGGCGCCTCCGACCAGTGCACCGGTTCCTATGCCTGATAAACCTATTCAGATGAGGAGTAATTAGTCTGGATGTTTAAGATATGGCTGAAATGAGAAGATGCGGAGCCCATCAGGTGATATTGCCTGATGGCTCGATATTGCAGCAGGCTGTGGTAGAAATACAAGAGGGCAGGGTGGTGAACTACTTCGAGTTTCGCGAGGAGTTGCCGATGACCGAATGGTTAGGCGGCGAAATCCGGGTGGAACGCGATGAGGAAGGCATACTCCGTGCCCTGTGGAACGGAAAAGTAATCAATAAACATTAAACATAAACATTAATAATATGTTAAGCGTAGATCAATTAGAAGACAAGTTGATAGACTTGGCATTTGCTGAGGATATCGGTGATGGCGACCACACAACTTTGTGTTGTATCCCAGAAGACGCCATGGGTAAGAGCCACTTGCTTATCAAGGAAGATGGCGTGTTGGCAGGCGTTGAAATGGCAAAGAAGGTATTTGCACGTTTCGATCCTACCATGAAGGTAGAAGTGTTGCTTCAGGATGGAACCCATGTTAAGAAGGGTGACATTGCAATGATTGTAGAGGGTAAGACCCGTTCTTTGCTCCAGACAGAGCGTTTGATGCTCAATATCATGCAGCGTATGAGTGGCATTGCTACCATGACTGCTAAGTATGTAAAGCGTCTTGAGGGTACAAAGACTCATATCCTTGATACCCGTAAGACAACTCCAGGTCTTCGCATGCTGGAGAAGCAGGCTGTAAAGATCGGTGGTGGTATGAACCACCGCATTGGTCTTTTTGATATGATTCTCTTGAAAGATAACCATATCGATTTTGCCGGTGGCATCGACAATGCAATCGACCGCTGTCATGCTTATCTCAAGGAGAAGGGTCTCGATTTGAAGATTGAAATCGAGGTTCGCAGCTTCGATGAGCTCGACCAGGTATTGAAGCATGGTGGTGTAAATCGTATCATGCTCGATAACTTCTCTGTGCCTGATACTAAGAAGGCAGTAGACATCATCGCAGGTAAGTATGAGACTGAGTCTTCTGGCGGTATCACTTACGATACCATCCGCGATTATGCAGAGCAGGGAGTTGATTTCATCTCTGTTGGTGCCTTGACACATAGTGTGAAGGGCTTGGATATGAGTTTCAAGGCTTGCGAATAAGTGAAGAATGAAGAGGGAAGAGTGAAGAATTCAAATGCTCTTCTCTTTTTGTATATATAAACTTTGTATATATAAATTAAGGTATATTTTATGAATAAGATTTTTGCTTCAGCCTTAATGGCTGTAGCTATGTTGGGCAGTGTCTCTGAGGCTGAGGCATGTACCAACTTTATAGTAGGAAAAAAAGCATCGGTTGATGGATCTGTGATGTGTTCATATAGTGCCGATGACTATGGTATGTTCCAAAATCTCTGTCATTTTCCTGCCGGTAAGCATGCTAAGGGCGAGATGCGTAAGATTTACGATTGGGATACCAATAAATATCATGGTGAGATTCCGGAGGCTGCCGAGACTTATAATGTGATTGGCAATATCAATGAATGGCAGGTCACCATCGGTGAAACTACTTATGGTGGACGTGAGGAGATGGCTGATTCTACAGGTATCATGGACTATGGTTCACTCATCTATGTTGCCCTGCAGCGTAGTAAGACTGCCCGTGAGGCTATCAAGGTGATGACCACCCTCGCCAATACCTATGGTTATAATTCAGAAGGCGAAACCTTTACCATCTGCGATCCGAACGAAGCTTGGATTATGGAGATGATGGGCAAGGGACCAGGCTCTAAGGGCGTGGTTTGGGTAGCTCTCCGTATTCCTGATAATGCAGTTTGTGCACATGCTAACCAGAGTCGCATCGGCAAGTTCAATATGAAGGACAAGAAGAACGTGATGTATGCCAAGGATGTCGTTTCTTTTGCTCGCAGTAAGGGCTGGTTCAAGGGCAAGGATGCTGATTTCTCATGGAAAATGGCATATGCTAAGCCTGATTTCTCAGGACGTCGTTTCTGCGATGCTCGTGCTTGGGCTCTCTTGAATCATTTCTATGATATGAGTCCTTATCTTGATTGGGCTTTGGGTAAGGATCATAATGCGAAGGATATGCCTCTCTGGGTGGTTCCAAACAAGAAGGTGAGTGTTGCTGATGTTGAGGCTTGCATGCGTGACCATTATGAGGGTACACCTCTTTCTGTTGCTGATGGCACTGATATCGGAGGTGGTATCTGGCAGATGCCTTACAGGCCAACTCCATTGATGTTTAAGGTGGATGGAAAGCAGTGCTTCAACGAACGTCCGGTCAGCACCCAGCAGACTGGTTTTGTTTTTGTTAGCCAGATGCGTTCATGGATGCCTAGAGAGATTGGCGGTGTTCTTTGGTTTGGTAATGATGATGCCAATATGGTAGCGTTCACACCAATCTACTGTTCTTCTACAGTTCGTCCTGAGTGTTATAACACACCGGGAGCTGATGCTGTAAACTTCAGTTTCAAGAATGCTTACTGGGTGTGCAATATGACCAGCAATATGGTTTATCCTCGTTACAGCCAGATGTTCCCAACTTTGAAGGAGGTGCGTGACAGTCTTGATAACAGCTATTTTGCTGCACAGCCAGGTGTTGAGGCTAAGGCTCAGGAACTGTATGCACAGAATCCACAGGCTGCAGTCAAGTATCTCAATGATTATGGTATTGAGAAGGCACAGCAGATGTTGGCGCGTTGGCAACAGCTCTTCCAGTTTATGGTAGTGAAGTATAATGATATGATTATCAAGCCAACCAAAAAAGATGGCAGTTTCGAGAAGACTCCTTATGGATTAGGTGCAACCCCAGCTCGTCCTGGGTATCCTGAGAAATATGCCAAGGAACTTATGAAGCAAACAGGAGACAAGTTCCTGGTTCCTGAAACAAAGTAACAATATTTATCATCACATAAAGAAAGCCGATTCAAGTATATTACTATACAAGAATCGGCTTTCCTGTTTTCTTGACTTACAATACTAAATAATCGTATTATAATTTTTAAAGTTACGTCTTTTAAAATCTATTACTTGAAGTATCTCTTGTAGAGACCTGCAAAACCTGCACAGTGGCGGGCTTCATCCTTAGCCATCTCATGAACGGTATCGTGGATAGCATCTGAACCCTGCTCCTTAGCAAGCTTGGCAATGCGGAACTTATCTTCACAAGCACCCTTCTCTGCTGCAATACGAGCCTCGAGATTGCTCTTGGTATCACCCAAAACCTCACCGAGAAGTTCTGCAAAACGAGAAGCGTGATCAGCCTCCTCATAGGCATAACGTTTGTAAGCCTCTGCAATTTCAGGATAGCCTTCACGATCTGCCTGGCGTGCCATAGCAAGATACATACCTACCTCGCCACACTCACCATTGAAATGGTCCTTCAAACCCTTGATAACGTCTTCATTAACGCCATCCTTATATGCCTGACCGAGAACGTGAACGGTAGCAAATGTCATATCGTCATCTACTGCATCTTCCATCTCTTTGAACTTGCTGGCTGGAGCCTTGCAGATAGGGCACTTCTCTGGTGCTTCTGTACCTTCGTAAATGTAACCGCAAACGGTGCAAATAAACTTTTTCTTCATAATGCTTTTGTTTTAAATGTTGTTGTATAATTATTGTTTTTTTTTGAATTAGTGAACAGTCTCTGTGAGAGGCGACTTTACGCCTTTTTTAGTGCATTCTGCACAGATTCCTTTGTAGTAGAGCTGTTCTTCCAATACGATGTTTCCTTCAATTTCCTTTCCTGGTTCCACTGTTGGAGCAGGTTCACCGAAAAAGTCAATTACCTTGCCACAATTTCTGCAATAGAAATGAACGTGGCTTTTAATATTTCCATCATAACAAACGCGATGTTCATCGATTGTGATCATCTGAGCCGCATTGTGCTCACTCAACATTCTGAGTGTGTTGTAAACGGTTGTCTTGCTCAATGTTGGGATACTCTCGGCTAATCCTTTGTACACATCCTCGATAGTTGGATGAGTGGGATGCTTGATGAGCCAATCCATAATGGCAATACGCTGGAGTGATGGTCGGATGCCTTTCTCCACGAGTCTTTGATAGGCTTCTGTCTGTTTCATAATTACTTGTTTTTATTTTTGTTGATGCAAAGATAAGCAATTCTTTTGTATCTGCCAAATATTTTTGCAAAAATTCCAAAGTATTTTTGAATATTTTACAATTGCATAGTAGTTTTAAGATTTGTTGTGCAAAAAGGGAGAGTCTATGATTCGCTTTTGGAAATTATTGATACTAAAACCCTTTTGGAATAAGTAATTCCCCGTCACGCTACCGGAGTGTTGTGGCGGGGAATCTTATTTGAAAATAAACTTTATACGATATTTCAGGCGATTATCTCAGGTCGATGACTTCAGCTCCTGGACATTCCTTGCTGTTGAAATTGAATGTGCTGTTAGAAACGCTCTTGGCTCTGAAGTTACTTACCGTGATGGTACTCCAGGTATTGCCCTGTCGCATCTTGACAACTGATGGAATATGCGTCTTTTTGTTGATGGTGATATACATTTCGGCTACAGAACGTTTCTGGTTATTGGCAACGAGATGTACTACATAGTTACTGCCTGCTGTCTTGAGCGTTGACTTATAACCAGTCTTATATATATTAATAAAGGTATAAGGGTTCATGGACATCTGCTGAGCCTGTGTAGGGTTGCTGACATTCACCTCGTTGGTTTTCTTTAGATAAGTCCACTGGGTCTTGCCGTTGAACCAGACGATGGCTTGCGGGGTACGGGCGTTAAACTTGTTGCCTTTGATGGCAATACTGCCGCTTGCTGATCCATACTTAGAACTGCTCATCTTGAAGTTGGCGCTAGCTCCACCTTTGTTGCCAATAACGGCAGCGGTCTTATCAAGTACCTGTTGCGCAGTCTGCGCCATGGCTCCGATGCTCATCATTGCAACGAAAGCCAATGCTAAAATCTTTTTCATTTTTATCTTTTCCTTTCTTTTAAAATTCTATGTTATATTATATCTTCTAAAATTTCATACTCTATCATAAAGCCGTAAAAACGTCATTTCTCTCTTAGACGTTTTCACGGCTTCTGGGTTTAATAATTTAACCTTTTCCAATATTATCTTCTTTCATACCCTTAGTTCTTTACTAAAATTAAGAGTTTCGAAGTGCCATTAACAGATTATTAAGCTGGTTTTCATCCTGTATCAGTACCTCACGAGGCTTGCTGCCCTGTGCTGCACCTACGATGCCTGCCGCTTCCATCTGGTCCATCAGTCGTCCTGCACGGTTATAGCCGATACTGAACCGGCGCTGTATCATGCTGGTAGAACCCTGCTGCGAAAGAACAATCGCATGGGCTGCCTCTTCGAAGAACGGATCCAGTTCGCGGGCACTGATGCTGCCGTTTCCACCTGCGCTTCCTTCATCATTAGCAGGTTCTGGCAACTCCATAGGTTCGATAGGGCCAGGCTGTTCGCAGATATACTCGTTGATGCGCTCGATTTCAGGTGTATCAACAAAGGCACACTGTACACGTACAGGTTCGTTGCCGCAGAGATAGAGCATATCACCACGACCAATCAGCTGGTTGGCTCCTGTACGGTCAAGAATGGTCTTTGAGTCGATGGCAGATGTAACCTTAAAGGCGATACGGCCAGGGAAGTTAGCCTTGATATTACCCGTGATGATGCTGGTTGTAGGACGCTGGGTGGCAATAATCATGTGGATTCCCACGGCACGTGCCAGCTGGGCGATACGGGCAATAGGAAGTTCTACTTCCTTGCCGGCTGTCATGATCAGATCACCGAACTCATCTATAATCACCACGATGTATGGCATATACTCATGTCCATCAGTCAACTTCAACTTGTGGTTGATATACTTCTGGTTGTATTCTTTGATGTTACGGGCTCCTGCCTTTTTGAGCAAGTCGTAACGGCTATCCATCAGTACACACAGACTGTTCAGGGTTCTAACCACCTTGGTTACATCGGTTATGATAGGTTCTTCCTCATCAGGAACCGCAGCCATAAACTTATTGGCAATACGGGAGTAGACGCTAAACTCCACCTTCTTAGGGTCGATGAGAACCAGTTTGAGTTCGTTTGGATGTTTCTTGTATAATAAAGAGGTGATGATGGCATTCAAACCTACAGATTTACCCTGTCCGGTAGCACCCGCAACAAGCAGGTGAGGAATCTTTGCCAAATCAACCATAAACACTTCGTTGGTAATGGTCTTACCCAAAGCGATAGGTAACTCCATCTTGGTTTCCTGGAACTTCTTTGAGTTTAAGGTACTCTCCATACTAACGATGTTCGCCTTTGCGTTAGGTACCTCAATACCGATGGTTCCCTTACCTGGGATAGGAGCGATGATACGGATGCCGAGAGCTGCCAGACTCAAGGCGATGTCATCTTCCAGATTCTTGATCTTAGAGATACGTACGCCTTCTGCCGGCTGGATTTCGTAGAGTGTGATGGTAGGACCAACCGTAGCACGGATGGTTTTGATCTGTACGCCAAAGTTGCCCAGCACCTCAATGATGCGGTTTTTGTTGGCGCGCTGCTCTTCCTCATCGATGGATACGCCGTCATCCTCATACTTCTTCAGAAGGTTGAGTACCGGATATTTATATCTGGTGAACGGCTCCTTCGGATTGATCGGAGTATTCAGTACTTCTGCATTGCTCAAGGTGTTGCCTGTAGCCTTCTCGTCGGCTGTGGCTACAGAGATGTCCATACCTATATGCTCAGAAGCTGCAGCAGCCTCGGCAGCTTGCTTTTCCAATGCTTCCTTTTCAGCCCGTTTTGTACGGAGTTCGCACTGACGTGCAATGAGTGACATATTCTCGTTCTGCGTGCCGTTGGCTATAGCGATGGTTTCATCTTTTTCTGTATCACTTTCTGTTCCTGTAGCTTCCTGTCCGTCTGCCTCTGGCTCAACAGACGTAGAAGGTATGTCCGGGTTTGCGAAAGTCTGGTCCGGATCCAGATTCAGGTCGATGACTTTGGCAGGTTCTTCTTCCTTATATTCTTCTTTCTCATCCTCTGTGCCAGCACCATATGCTGCGCTGGCGTATACCTCGTCGATAGCTTCCGTATCTTTCCTGTTCTTTCCATGGTTAGTAATCTCAAATTTCACCTTATTTGATATATAACCGATAGGGTTGAGTGCTTTTCTGATTACCGTAATGGTCTCAGTGGTGAGATAGGTGAGGAATGCTACCGCCACGAAGAAAAGAATGGCAGTAAGTCCTGGAGGACCCATGATGTTCTCCAGATTCTGCACGACAAAGAGTCCGTGCTTTCCACCCGGATTGAATGTGAGGCTTGGCATGATAGGTGCGATGAACTTGGCAAAGGTTACCGACATCCATAGCATGACCACAATCATGCAGAAGAACCATTTCCACAGGTTCAGCTTGTAGGCATGCATCATCTGCAATCCCACCATAATGACAAAGAATGGGAGCATGAAGGCTGGAAATCCGAAATTGATGGCTATGAGCCAATAGGATACAATGGCTCCCCAGGATCCGCAGTAGTTCTGAAACTGTTTTTCCGTGTTGGTCCATTCGCCCGGCTTCAGATTTTCGAGCAAACTCTGGTCATTGGCTCCTGTGTTGAGAAAGGAGATCATAGCGATGATGATAACCACAGCAATGACTACCAAGGCTAATCCTATGAAAAAGTCGGTGATAGTATTGTTGAAAATATACTGTAAACCAATAGCTTCGCTAAAGGTTTTGGTCTTTTTTTCAGTTCTTTTTTTAGCCATTTTATATATTTTTGAATAATTTATCTGCAAAATTAGCGAAAATAATTGAGAAAACAATTCTTTTTCTCATCTTTTTTTTCTAATTTTGCAACTTGTAAAGAATAAAAAGCATAATGAAGATTATTTTCACTAGTTTCGACAAGGCGGCAATCACGAATTTGCCAAGAGCTTTGTTTCCTGGCAAAATCGTAGTCGTTGACAAGCCTGAAGATACAGAAGCGGCTGTTAATGACCTACTTAGCCATTATATACTGGGTGTGGATACAGAAACGCGCCCATCATTCAAGCGTGGTCAGGCTTACCATGTTTCGTTGTTGCAGGTGAGTACACATGATACTTGTTATCTTTTCCGCCTGCATCATACGGGCATGACTCCTGCCATCATTCGCTTGCTCGAAGATACCACCGTGCCAAAAGTAGGACTTTCCTGGCACGATGACTTGCTGCAGCTCCATAAGCGAGCTGCTTTTAAGGTTGGCTACTTTATCGAGTTGCAGGATGTTGCAAAGAACTTTGGTATCGCAGACATGAGTCTGCAGAAACTGTATGCTAACCTGTTTCACCAGAAAATCAGCAAGGCGCAACGGTTGAGCAATTGGGAGGCTAGCGATTTGAAGGAATCGCAGGCTCTCTATGCAGCTACAGATGCCTGGTGCTGCATTAATCTGTATGAGGAATTCAAGCGTTTGTCTGCTACAGGCGATTACGAGCTCGATGAACTCAGGGCATGATATAAGGTGGTAAGGAATAGAAATTGATAATCGTAAGAAACTTCATATATAAATATGTATAAAAGCGTATATTTAAAGAAAGGTAAGGAAGAATCGCTCAAGCGTTTTCATCCATGGATCTTCTCGGGTGCTATCCAGGCAATGGATGAGGGCATAGAGGAGGGCGACATTGTGAGAGTGTTTACCCGTAGTGGTGAATTCATTGCTATAGGTCATTATCAGATCGGTTCTATCGCTGTACGTGTTCTTTCTTTTAGAGATATTGAGATTGATGAGGAGTACTGGTGTGCCAGATTGGATTCGGCATATAAGATGAGACTCGCTTTGGGTATTGCCGGTAATTCATCCAATACTACTTATCGCTTGGTTCATGGTGAGGGTGATAACTTGCCGGGACTTGTTATCGACTGCTATGGTCCTACTGCTGTCATGCAGGCTCACAGTGTGGGTATGCATGTTTGCCGCATGGAGATAGCCAAAGCCTTGAAGAAGGTGATGGGCGAAGCTCTGGAGAATATCTACTATAAGAGTGAGACAACCTTACCGTATAAGGCTGACCTCAGACAGGAAAATGGCTTTATTCTGGGAGGTGATGCTGACGATGTTGCTGTAGAGAATGGACTGAAATTCCATATCGACTGGTTGCGTGGTCAGAAAACGGGTTTCTTCGTAGATCAGCGTGAGAACCGTTCGCTGCTCGAGCATTATGCCAAGGGTAAGAGCGTGCTCAACATGTTCTGCTATACCGGCGGTTTTTCAGTTTATGCGATGAGAGGAGAGGCTAAGGCAGTTCACTCCGTAGACAGCAGTGCCAAGGCGATAGAATTGACCAATGAGAATATTGCGCTCAATTTCCCTGGAGATGCACGCCATGAGGCTATCTGCGAAGATGCCTTCAAGTATCTTGATGAACATGACCAGCAGTATGATCTGATTGTTCTTGATCCTCCAGCTTTTGCCAAGCACCGTGCGGCTTTGCGCAATGCGCTGAAGGGCTATACCCGCCTGAACGTAAAGGGCTTGCAGCGTATTAAGAAGGGCGGCATCCTTTTTACCTTCAGTTGCTCTCAGGTGGTTACGAAGGATCAGTTCCGCAATGCTGTGTTTACTGCTGCAGCGCAGGCTGGAAGAAAGGTTCGTATCTTGCACCAGTTGCACCAGCCTGCCGACCATCCTATCAATATTTATCATCCGGAAGGTGAATATTTGAAGGGATTGGTTCTCTATGTAGAATAACAAATGATTAAAGGATTGATAATGAATAAGTTCAAAACGTTTACAGCCTTGATGCTCTTGCTGGCTATAGGATTTGCAGGATGTGGCAAGTCGGAAGCAGAACGTCATCGCTTGAGCAAGAAGGAAAAGGCTAGATTGGATAGCCTAGACCGTGCTGCGCTGAAGATAGCGGTGATGCCAACAATGGACTGCCTGCCAATCTTTCTGGCATGTGATGACAGTATCTTCCAGCAGCAAGGTGTAGACGTACATTTGCGTAGATATACTGCACAAATGGATTGTGATACTGCTATCGAGCGCAAGCGCGTAGAGGGAGCCGTGACCGATCTGATTCGTGCTCATCATATAGAGAAACGGGGTACTGCTTTGACGTACCCTATTTCTACCAATCTTTATTGGCAGTTTATCACCAATAAGCGTTCGCGTATATCCGAACTGAAACAACTGTCAGATAAGATGGTGGCAATGACCCGCTACTCTGCAACTGATTATCTGGCTACTTTAGCAATCGATAGCGGTAAGCCTAAATATGATGCTTATAAGGTTCAAATCAACGATTTGAACATCCGTCTGCGTATGTTGCTTAACAACGAGATGGATGCCATGTTGCTGCCAGAACCTCAAGCTACCAAAGCCCGACTTGAACAGCATGTAAAACTCTTTGACAGCAGAGATAAGAACTTGCAGTTGGGTGTTGTGGCTTTCCGCAAGAAAATACTTTCTGAGCCGCGCCGTAAAGACCAAGTTGCCAAGTTTATTAAGGCGTATAATATTGCTGTTGATAGCATAAACAGTCGTGGGGTACAGCATTATGCAAGTATCATCACAAAATATACGGGTGCCGATGCTAAAACCATCAGTAATCTTCCAAAACTTAAATATGAACACGCTATGGAACCAAGACGTCGTGACCTGGCTGTAGCACAAAAATAAGCGGCTTATGAAAAGAGAAGATTTTAGCTGGACAAAGTTTTCGCATGAAAATGTCACTACTATATCCAGAATAGAGGCAATTCGCAAGATTATTGACCAGGAAGTGGGTTTGGAGCCATGTCTGTCTGGAATAGCGGAAATTGAACAAAGATATGATGCTTTATATCATGATTATATAGATGGCAAACTTAAACATCGGGAACTTTATGATCTTGCTTCAGATGTGGATATGGATATAGACAAGCTCTATAGTAAAATGCGCCACGAATGGATTTTGGCTAATGAGTCTACATTTGTTGCGCTTCGCAAAAGAGCTCAGAATCTGACAAGTTTTGATGAGGTACAGGAAACCTTTGAGAAATTTGCTACAGATGAAGCTATGCTAAATTTGAAGGTAGACTTGTCTGAAGAACAGATAGACGAGGAGAGACAAAAGATACAGGAGCAGCTTAATGCCTATCGCAATATGGTGTTTTCTTATATTCTGGTAACTGATGACTGGAATGATGATTTTGTCAAGAATATACTTGATATCATCGCTTCCGATTTGGTAGATCCATACACCATCAATATGATAGTTTCGGCTGTTTCATTGTCATGCTCTGTATTCTTTGATGCCCCTAGACTTGCAGTCTTGATGCGCTTAATCAAGTCTGACGACAGTACTTGCAGTGTTCGCCAGCGAGCTTTGGTGGGTTTCGTTTTCTGCGCAATAACCAATTCGGGTGAAAAACAGAAATATTGGGATTCTGCTGCTGGCTTGATCATGGATGATGAATTTTTGGCAGCCTGTGTTGATCTCCAACGCCAGATGCGTCTATGTCTTACAAGTAAAAAGGATAGCAAGGAGATGATGCATTCCGTGGTGAAGACCATGTTCACTTCTTTTACTCAGGATTTGGCCGAAAAGATAGACCAAACGGGTGAATTGGGACTTAATTGCTTCTCAGCAGATGGGGAGAATCCTGATGATGCCCTTAAGGGAGCCTTCGACTATATGTTGAATTCAGAAGATATAGGAGTTGATGTCTATTATCATCAGTTTGCCAACCAGAAGAGCTTCGGTCATTTCCATTCACTCTATAATTGGTTTGTTCCTTTCTATGTCCGTAATTCTACGCTCAAGAATGTTCGGGCTACGATGAAACAGCATCGCAATTTCATCAACAATCTCTTGAGAGGCGCCTCTATGTGTGATACCGATCTGTATAGCATCATTCTTTCATTGAATAATACATCTAAGGAATTTATTGAATCATTGGATGTTACCCCGGAAAATATGGTGTCTGGTCCTGTTTTTTATGACGAAGAAGATGAGGTGGAAAAAGAGCAGAATACCGAAGAGCCAGTAGAGGATGAGACTGATTCTACAGAAGCAAAGGATTCTGAAAATGTCACACTGCTTGATTCGGTAATGGAACATGAAGAGAATCTCTCTGAAGAGGAAAAGAAGAAACGTGCAATCAGGGTTCGTCATCGCTATGTGCAGGACCTCTACCGATTCTATACTCTCTCTCCAATGAGGAAGGCATTTGATAATCCTTTCGAAGTGCAGAAGGAAATTCCTTTCTTTACTACGGGACTGTTTGCAAAACCGGAATATGACAAGTATCGCCTGTCGCTGGCCCGTTTCTCTGCTAAAAGAGGCGACTATGCCTTTGTTAGCAAGATTTTGCGTAATCTGGAAAAATATACCGACGAAGAGCATATGATGCTTGCATTGGCATACAAATCGGAGGAAAAATATGATGAAGCGCTTGAACATCTCTATGTGATTAAGAATACAAGCCCAACTTATAAGGCTGCCACGGAGTTGAAATTAGAAATAGAAGAGGAGATAAAAGACCCGGTGGCTTTAATAACATTGAATTGCTTGATTAAAGAAGAATCAGATGAGAGTAAGCAGTTTAAGCTCAAGCTGAAAAAGACCGATCTCTTATTGAAACTCCATCATTATAAAGAGGCTTTGGAATGGGCTTTCCAGATGGATGAACAGTATCCTAAGGAAGAACAGGTTGAATGCAGACTGGCTTTCTCTTTGCTCTTTTCAGAATCGGAAGGCGATAAAAACATTGACCATGCAATGGCTTTAATAGAACCTTATCTGCAAAATAGTGATGATAATGAAATCAGGGATATATTGAATTCTGACATGACAGATATGGATAAGGATGAAAAGGAACGCATGTTCATGAAAATGTTATCTGCGATGGTGAGCAAAGTTTCCAAGCCACAAGACCACAGATGGGAGTCTATGAAATTTTTCTATTATGGACTCTGCGTTCTCGTGAAAAAGGGAGGAACTGCAGCTATCAGATTTTTGAATGAAGCATCTGGTCATGCAGCTTTTTCCCCTAAGGAAGATATAGATGCATTCGGTCTGCTCGATATGGGAAATTGGCTCGATAATCGTGGTATTGCGCCTATAGAATTGGAATTTATAACAAAAAAAGTTTTCGAGGAAAGGAAAAACAATAAAGATGGCGGAGAATAATAAAAATAAGAATAAGGTACAGATAGATCCAACCTACGCCCATTTGCAGCCGCAGGCTGTGAATGTGGAGCAGGCGGTACTGGGTGCCTTGATGATAGATTCTGATGCCTTTTCGGTGGTGTCGGAGTTGCTCAAGCCGGATACTTTTTATGACCCGCGTCATAAGAGAATATATCAGGCTATCCAGGTGATGAACATGGAGGAACGGCCTGTGGATATCATGACTCTTGCCGATCAGTTAGCCAAGACTGGCGAACTGGATAAGGTGGGAGGAGCACAATATCTCATGGATATTTCTGCAGGCATGGCTTCGGCTGCACATGTAGAGTCGCATGCCCGTATCCTGGCGCAGAAATATATGCAGCGCCAGCTGATTCATTATGCCGGCGACATCGAGACGATGGCGTATGAAGAAGGTGTGGATGTGGATGAACTGATGCAGAAAGCTGAAGGTGAACTCTTCCAGCTTTCGCAGAACAATATGAAGCAGGATTATACACAGATTGATCCGGTTGTAAAGGAGGCCGTTGCCATCTTGCAGCGCGCTGCTCAGAACTCGGGTGGTCTTACCGGTATTCCTACGGGTTATCGTGGGTTGGATGATATGACATCAGGTTGGCAACCGTCCGACCTTGTGATTATCGCCGGTCGTCCTGCCATGGGTAAGACTTCCTTTGCATTGAGTATAGCCAAGAATGTGGCGGTAGATTATGATGTGCCTATCGGATTCTTCTCTCTGGAAATGAATAACGTTCAGTTGGTGAACCGACTCATCTCGAATGTTTGCGAGATTTCGGGTAAAAAAATACTGAACGGACAATTGGAACAGCCAGAATGGGAACGGTTGGATAAAAAACTGAGAAAACTGACAGGTGCACCTATTTATATTGATGATACGCCTGGTCTTTCTGTTTTCGAACTCCGTACCAAGGCGCGCCGACTGGTAAGGGAAAAGGGTGTTAAACTGTTGATGATCGACTATCTCCAGCTGATGAATGCCAATGGTATGAAGTTTGGTAGCCGTCAGGAGGAGGTATCTACCATCTCCCGTTCGCTCAAAGGTATTGCCAAAGAGCTGAATATTCCTGTGCTTGCTCTTTCGCAGCTCTCCCGTAATGTAGAGAACCGTGAGGGTTTGGAAGGAAAGCGACCTCAGTTGAGTGACCTCCGTGAATCCGGTGCCATCGAGCAGGATGCCGATATGGTGCTTTTCGTTCACCGCCCGGAATATTATCACATCTATCAGGATGAAAAGGGTAATGACCTTCATGGTATGGCACAGATTATCATTGCCAAGCACCGTAAGGGCTCTGTTGGAGATGTTCTCCTGAACTTCCGTGGAGAATTTACCCGATTCCAGGATCCGCAGGATGCTGCAGCAGCACCTGTCGAAGAAGGTGGTGAGATTGTAGGCTCTAGGATGAATGGCGGAGGGCAGGATGGTAGTCCGCTACCACCGCCGCCTGCAGAGAATCTGCCTTTCTAAGGTTAGAGTTTGTCAATTTTTTCACTCAAGAACTGGCTTTTTCACCAAATTCTTGCACAGGATTAACGTTTTTGGGTAAAAAATCCATAAGATTATAGGAATTTGTTATCATTTCTATTAAAAAAGTTATAAATTGTTTGCTAGTATCAAATAAAAGTGTTACCTTTGCATGCGAATTTAAGAATATAACATAATAAGATAGATATGAGAACAACATTGTTGAACATTACAAGCATTATTATTCGACTTCGACTGCAGTTTGTGGGCGGAAGTGATAAGGTGTGCGTATAGTTCATCGCTTAAGATATTAAAAGCCTTTCTACACTTCCGTCTATGGAGTGGGGGAAGGCTTTTTACTTTATCTGATGCTTCTGCACGGATTGCTATATAAACGTAGTGCGTTCTGAATGTGTAGCTCTTATATATAATTAAGGTGTAAATTTAAAATTTTAAAGATATGAGTGACAGATTATACATTTTCGACACGACCCTCCGCGATGGCGAACAGGTTCCGGGATGTCAGTTGAACACAGTTGAGAAGATTCAGGTGGCAAAGCAACTGGAGCAGTTGGGCGTGGATGTAATTGAGGCTGGATTTCCAATATCAAGTCCGGGCGACTTCAATTCAGTGGTAGAAATCTCTAAGGCTGTAACCTGGCCTACTATTTGTGCACTTACCCGTGCCGTAGAAAAAGATATTGATTGTGCTGCTGAGGCTTTGCAGTATGCCAAGCATAAGAGAATCCATACCGGTATCGGTACCAGCGACAGTCATATCAAGTATAAGTTCAATTCTACCCGCGAGGAAATCATCGAACGTGCTGTAGCTGCTGTCAAGTATGCTAAAAAGTATGTTGAGGACGTTGAGTTCTATGCTGAGGATGCAGGCCGTACCGATAATGAGTATCTGGCTCGTGTCGTAGAGGCTGTTGTCAAGGCGGGTGCTACTGTAGTGAACATTCCTGATACTACAGGTTATTGTCTGCCTGATGAATATGGTGACAAAATCAAGTATCTCATGGAGCATGTTGATGGCATTGACAAGGCACGCCTTTCTACCCACTGTCATAACGACCTCGGTATGGCTACTGCCAATACCCTGCAGGGTGTTTTGAATGGTGCACGCCAGGTTGAGGTTACCATCAATGGTATCGGTGAGCGTGCAGGTAATACTTCGCTCGAAGAGATTGCCATGATTCTGAAGTGTCACAAGCATATCGATATTGATACCAACATCAATACCACCAAGATTATCCCTATCTCACGCATGGTGAGCAGCCTGATGAATATGCCTGTCCAGCCAAACAAGGCTATCGTGGGTCGCAATGCATTTGCTCATTCTTCCGGTATCCATCAGGATGGTGTCTTGAAGAATGTTCAGACTTACGAAATCATTGATCCTAAGGAAGTGGGATTGGATGACAATGCTATCGTTCTGACAGCCCGTTCTGGTCGTGCTGCATTGAAGTACCGTCTCCATGTCAATGGTGTAGAAATTAATGATGAGGAGAAGCTCGACAAGATTTACAAGAAGTTCCTCCAGTTGGCTGATAAGAAGAAGGAAGTTACCGATGAGGATGTTTTGATGCTTGCCGGTGCTGATTCAGCTGATAAGCATGGTGTTCAGCTCGACTGGTTGCAGGTTACTACAGGTAAGGGCGTGAAGAGCGTGGCAAGTATCGGTCTTGATATTGCAGGTCAGAAGTTTGAGGCTGCATCATCTGGTAACGGTCCGGTAGATGCTGCTATCAATGCTCTCAAGAAGATCATTACAAAGGAGATGAATCTCAAGGAGTTCACTATCCAGGCAATCGACAAGGGCTCTGATGATGTGGGCAAGGTTCACATGCAGGTGGAATACGATGGTCATGTATATTATGGCTTCGGTGCAGATACCGACATCGTTACGGCTTCTGTTGAGGCTTACATTGATTGTATTAACAAGTTTAAGATTAGATAAACATATATATAACAAGAGATATTATGAATACATTATTCGACAAGATTTGGGACAAGCACGTTGTCCAGATTGTTCCGGACGGTCCTACACAGCTTTACATCGACCGTCTCTACTGTCACGAAGTAACATCACCTCAGGCATTCGCTGGTATGCGAGCACGCGGACTCAAGATGTTCCGTCCAGACCAGATTTTCTGTATGCCTGACCACAATACTCCAACTCACGATCAGGATAAACCAATCGAGGATCCTATCTCAAAGAAGCAGGTAGATACCTTGGCAAAGAATACCGCTGATTTCGGTGTTACTCACTTTGCCATGAACACAAAGGATAATGGTATCATCCACGTAGTAGGTCCTGAGAAGGGTCTTTCTCTTCCTGGTATGACCATCGTCTGTGGCGACTCTCATACTTCTACCCATGGTGCCATGGGTGCCGTAGCTTTCGGTATCGGTACTTCTGAGGTGGAGATGGTGATGGCTTCACAATGTATTCTCCAGAGCAAGCCAAAGTCTATGCGTATCAGCATCAACGGTAAGCTCAGCAAGGGCGTTACTGCCAAGGACGTTGCTCTCTATCTCATGAGCCAGCTCACTACTTCAGGTGCTACCGGTTACTTCGTTGAGTACAGTGGCGATGTAGTGAAAGATATGTCTATGGAAGGTCGTCTTACCCTCTGTAACCTCTCTATTGAGATGGGTGCCCGTGGTGGTTTCGTAGCTCCTGATGAGACAACATTCGAGTACATCAAGGGTCGTGAATATGCACCTAAGGGTGAAGAGTGGGACAAGGCTGTGGCTTACTGGAAGACCTTGAAGAGTGGCGATGATGCAGTCTTCGACAAGGAGTTGACTTTCGAGGCAAAGGATATCGAACCACGCATCACCTATGGTACCAACCCAGGTATGGGTATCGGCATCACCGAAAGCATCCCAACGCTCGATGAGATTCCTGAGGAAGAGCAGGCTGGTTTCAAGAAGAGCCTCAACTATATGGGCTTCCAGCCAGGCGAGAAACTCGAGGGTCATCCTATCGATTATGTATTCCTGGGCGCATGTACTAATGGTCGTATTGAAGACTTCCGTGCTTTCGCTTCTCTTGTTAAAGGAAAGAAGAAGGCAGATGGTGTAACTGCTTGGCTTGTACCAGGTTCATGGTTGGTTGATAAACAAATACGTGAAGAGGGAATTGATAAGATTGTTGAGGCTGCCGGCTTCGAAATCCGTCAGCCTGGATGCTCTGCCTGCCTGGCAATGAACGATGATAAGATTCCTGCAGGCAAGTACTCTGTAAGTACATCCAACCGTAACTTCGAGGGTCGTCAGGGACCAGGTTCCCGCACAATCCTTGCCAGTCCATACGTAGCTGCCGCTGCCGCTATCACAGGTAAGATTACCGACCCAAGAGAGTTTATGTAATGTTAAGTGTTCAATGTTAAATGTTAAATTGAAATGAAACAGAAATTCAATGTAATTACATCAAACTGCATTCCTCTTCCTTTGGAGAATGTAGATACAGACCAGATCATACCAGCCCGCTTCCTCAAGGCTATCGACAAGGAGGGTATGGGCGACAACCTCTTCCGCGACTGGCGTTATAATGCCGACGGAACTCCAAAGCCAGACTTCGTGATGAACGACCCTTCTTACAGTGGCGTCATCCTCGTAGCTGGTAAGAACTTCGGCTCCGGTTCTTCCCGTGAGCACGCTGCCTGGGCTATCGCAGGTGCAGGCTTCCGTGTGGTTATCAGTTCTTTCTTTGCTGATATCCACAAGAACAACGAGCTGAACAACCTCGTATTGCCAGTAGTGGTAAGCGAGGAATTCCTGAAAGAGCTCTTTGAGAGCATTGACAAGGATCACAAGACAGAGGTGAAGGTAGATCTTCCTAACCAGACCGTGACCAATCTTGCTACCGGCAAGAGCGAGCACTTTGAAATCAATGGCTACAAGAAGCACTGTCTGGAAAATGGTTTGGACGATGTAGATTTCCTCGTTCAGAACCGCGACAAGGTAGAGGCTTGGGAAGAGAAGAATAAATAGGTAATGTTGAATGTTAAGTGTTAAATGTTAACTTGTAGGGTAAGACGCAGGTTGATAGGGCGTATGCCTCATTTAACACTTAACATTTAACACTTAACATTAATAATAAGATGAACGTTAACGCAAAGAGAGATAATTCCCGCTTCAAGGAGATTGAAATCATGGATTGCACGTTGCGCGACGGCGAGCAGACCAATGGTGTCAGTTTCCTTCCTCACGAGAAATTGATGATAGCAAGAATGCTGTTGCATGATATCAATGTAGATCGCATTGAGGTGGCTTCTGCGCGTGTGTCGGAAGGCGAAAAGGATGCTGTCGCTCGAATTTGCCGTTATGCCAAGACCATAGGTAAATTGGATTCCGTTGAGGTGTTGGGATTCGTGGATAACAACAAGAGTGTGGATTGGATTGCCGAATGCGGTGGTCATGTCATCAACCTCTTGGCTAAGGGTAGCTACAAGCACTGCACCCAGCAGCTCAAGATGTCGCCTGAGGAACATCTCGTTCATATTAAGCAGACCATCGACTATGCTTTGAGCAAGGGATTCACCGTGAATCTCTACTTGGAGGACTGGTCGAGCGGTATGCGCGACAGCCGTGACTATCTCTTCATGATGATGGATGAACTGGTGAAACTGCCTATCAAGCGATTCCTCCTACCTGATACTCTGGGTATTCTGAACCCATTGCAGTGTGTGGAGTATATGCGACAGATGGTTCGCCGTTATCCGAATTCTCACTTCGATTTTCATGCTCATAACGACTACGATTTGGCGGTGAGCAACTCTTTGGCTGCCGTATTAAGCGGTGCAAAAGGTCTTCATGTTACAGTGAATGGCCTGGGCGAGCGCTGTGGTAACGCACCATTGGCGAGTGTTCAGGTGATTCTGAAAGACATGTTCGAGGCAAAGACCAATATTAAGGAAGACCGTCTGAACGATATCTCCCGATTGGTAGAAGGATATAGTGGCATCGCCGTGGCTCCGAATACACCGGTAGTAGGAGACAATGTCTTCACCCAGGTGGCTGGTGTGCATGCCGATGGTGATAACAAGGATAAGCTTTATTGCAACGACCTGGTGCCTGAGCGTTTCGGCCGACATCGTGAGTATGCGTTGGGTAAGAATTCCGGTAAGGCGAACATCATCCAGAACCTCAACGAACTGGGATTGGAGTTGACTCCGGAGCAGACCAAGGCGGTGACCAAGCGAATCACAGAACTCGGTGACCGCAAGGAACTGGTAACCCAGGACGACCTGCCATACATCGTCAGCGATGTGCTGAAGCATAGCACACCTGAGGATAAGGTAAAACTGGTCAGTTACATGGTGTCTACCTCCTATGGTTTGAAGCCTATCGCCAGCGTGAAGGTAGAAATCGATGGCAAGGAGTATGAAGACCAAAGCTCCGGTGATGGTCAGTATGATGCCTTCGTAAAAGCCCTCCGCAACATCTACAAGGTGAAGCTTGGCAAAACCTTCCCAAAGCTCGACAACTATCAGGTAACCATCCCCCCTGGTGGCCGTACCGATGCCCTTGTTCAGACCGTCATTACCTGGCGTGAAGGCGACCGCATCTGGCGCACCCGCGGTTTGGATGCCGACCAGACGGAGGCAGCTATCAAGGCAACGCTGAAGATGATTAATATGTATGAGGCAGATAAGAGCGACGAACAGGCTGTATCGCCTCGAAATCTGGATATGGAATAATATCTCCGAAGATTAATAAATTATCTCCGAAGATTACAGAATTATCTCCGAAGGTTATGAAAATATCTCCGAAGGTTATGAAAATATTTCCGAAGGTTTCTATTCAGCAGCACGCCCTGAAAGGGCAGAAGCTCCTAGCCCAGGGTAACACCCTGGGTATAAGATAGCATTTAGCAATGCGCCCTGTAAGGGCAAAAGCTTTAATCATTCAAAATAAACAATTAAAAAATCAAATAAGATGAAATTAAACATTGCAGTTCTCGCCGGTGATGGTATCGGACCAGAGATTATGAAGCAGGGCGTAGCAGTTATGCAGGCCATTGCAGAGAAGTTCAACCACGAGTTTACTTACAACGAGGCTATCTGCGGCGCTCACGCTATCGATGAGGTAGGTGACCCATTCCCAGAGGAGACCTTCAAAACTTGTATGGATGCTGATGCTGTACTCTTCGCAGCCGTTGGCGACCCACGTTTCGACAACAACCCTACAGCCAAGGTTCGTCCTGAGCAGGGTTTGCTCGCTATGCGTAAGAAGTTGGGTCTTTTCGCCAATGTCCGCCCAGTGGCTACATTCGATTGCCTGCTCCACAAGTCACCATTGAAGGATGAACTCCTGAAGGGAGCTGACTTCGTAGTAATCCGCGAGTTGACTGGTGGTATGTACTTCGGTGAGAAGTATCAGGATAACGACAAGGCATACGATACAGATATCTATACCCGTCCTGAGATTGAGCGCATCTTGAAGGTAGCTTTCGAGTTTGCCATGAAGCGCAACAAGCACTTGACAGTAGTAGATAAGGCAAACGTATTGGCATCTTCTCGTCTCTGGCGTCAGATTGCCAAGGAGATGGAGCCACAGTATCCTGAGGTAAACACCGATTATATGTTCATCGACAACGCTTCTATGCGCGTGTTGACAGAGCCTACATTCTTCGATGTCATCGTTACAGAGAATACCTTCGGCGATATCCTGACCGATGAGACTTCTTGCATCACCGGTTCTATGGGCTTGCAGCCATCTAGCTCTCTCGGTGAGCACACACCTTTGTTCGAGCCTGTTCATGGTTCATGGCCACAGGCAGCTGGCAAGAACTTGGCTAACCCTGTAGCTCAGATTCTTTCTGCAGCCATGTTGTTGGAGCACTTCGGTTTGAACGAGGAGGGTACCTTGATTCGCAAGGCAGTAGATGCTTCTCTCGATGCCAATGTCCGCACTCCTGAGATTCAGGTAGAGGGCGGTGCTCACTATGGTACAACAGAGGTTGGCGAGTGGATCGTTAACTGGATTAAGAATGCTTAATCTGTAAATGGATTTTTCGGCGCTGGGTGAATTTTCTATCCAGATGCTTTCTTGATAAAAGCCTTAGGAGGAGTGTTTCTTTCTCTTAAGGCTTTTCTTGTTGATTGTCCTGTCTTTCTGAATTTTAGTTCTTTTTGTAAACTCAAATAAGTTTTATAGTTTTTTATTTGGCAGTTTGCGAAAGTCTTCTTAACTTTGCACCATGAAAAGTTATTATACATTATTATTGGCATCGATGGTTTCTTTATCTGTATCTGCGCAGAACGTAGATGCCGACAAGGCACGTGCTGCTCAGAATAAAGCCTTGCGCGATTCACTTTCCAAGGCTACAGAAGTGCTTGCATATCATCCCGACAGTATCGATCTGCGACTGAAAAAGGCTGCTTGGAATATCCAGTTGGAACAGTGGCAATATGCAAAGGATGATCTTGATAAGGTACTCTTTCTGAACAATACCAGTATCGCCGGTTTGTTCTATCGTGCTTTTGTCAATGAGAAGTTGCTCCGTTATAACTTTGCACGTCTCGATTATCAGAATCTTCTGGTACTTGTTCCTGGCAATTTCCAGGCGCAACTCGGTCTGGCTTTGCTCAATGAGAAAGATAAGCATTATACCGAGGCATACGACGGCATCAATAGCCTGATAGAGCAATACCCTGACAGTGCGATGGCTTATGCTGCAAGAGGTGGCATGGAGAAGGAGAGGGGAATGCTTGAACTGGCTGAGTTTGATTACGCTAAGGCGATGGAACTGGATGCTGGTAACGAGGATTTTGCTTTCAATCATGTTGACATTCTGATTCAGCTAGGAAGAAAAGACGAAGCCTATCGTGATTTGAAGAAACTGCTCGATGCCGGTTGTCAGCCAGGTCGTTTGCAGAATTTCTATGCAAGGTTGAAAAAGAAGAAAAAGTAGTATTTCTGAGTTATAAAAAGGAGTTTTAATGATTAATAAGACAAGAATGCATAAAATTATTTCCTATATCCTGTCTGTTTGTAGTCTCTGTATGATGGCATCTTGCGATACTGTCTTCGATGTTCATCCGTATGATGTGCAAATCGATGGGGCAAGAAACTTGAATGTTACCAATATTCAGAAGATTGAGGCTGCAGTCAAGTCGAAAGATACAATCCGTTTTGCTATGATCAGTGATTCGCACCAGTGGTTGGATGATTTGAAGAGTGAGGTTAATGATATCAATCGCCGCAGTGATTCCCTCGATTTCGTGATTCATTGTGGAGACCTTACCGACTTTGGTGCTACCCGTGAGTTCCAGTGGACCCGTGACTATCTTCAGAAACTGAAGATTCCATACGTGGCTCTGCTGGGTAATCATGACTGTTTGGGAACAGGTAACCAGGCTTATGAGAAAATCTTTGGAAATCCGGATTTCAGTTTCATTGCCGGCAAGGTAAAGTTTGTCTGCCTCAATACCAATGCAATTGAGTTTGACTATTCCCGCCCTGTACCTAATTTCGATTTTATGGAAGAGCAGGTTAAGGCAGATGCAGATGACTTTTCGCGTACCGTTGTCTGCATGCATGCAGGACCTTATTCAGAACAGTTTAATAATAATGTGGCTAAGGTCTTCAATTTTTATACCCATCAGTTTCCTGGTTTGATGTTCTGCCTTTACGGTCATGGTCATCATACCGAGCAAAATGACATTTATGGCGATGGAATTATCTATTATCAGGTGGCCAATGCCGCTAAGCATCAGTACTATATATTCACCATTACTCCAAAAGGTTATCGTTATGAAATTATTGAGTTTTAAGCATATATTCATTCTGGGAGCTTTGCTTGCTGCAGGTTCTGTACAGGTTCATGCTGCCGATGAGGTTACTGGGAATAGTAAGGAGTTGGAACAGAAGGATAGTATCGTTCATGATACTCTGGTGTTGGCGAATGGCAAACTGACCCGATATGACCGCCGCGTCATGCGCTATCGTAAGCATTGGGATTTGCTGATACCTACTAGTGGCATCATTCAGTCCTGTGGCAATATGGGTATCATTTCGCTGGGTATCGGATGGGAATATGGTAAGCGCCGCCAGTGGGAAACGCAGCTCTTGTTTGGCTACATCCCGAAGTTCAGTTCTGACGATGAGAAGTTTACCATGACGCTCAAGGAAAATTTCATTCCTTGGCGTCGTAATATCGGTAAGGGCTGGTGGTTTGAACCGCTGGAGTGCAGTCTGTATTTCAATACGGTGTTCGGACATGATTTCTGGACAAAGCAGCCTACCAAGTATGAAAGCGGCTACTATCCGTTCTCTACCAGAGTCCGTCCTAATATCGCCTTGGGTGAACGTTTTAAGTATGATATTCCGCACAATAAACGTAAGCGTATCAAGAGTATTACGTTCTTCTATGAGTTGGGTACAACGGATATCTACTTTATGCGTTTCTACCGTAACGGCAATGCCGGTTTCTGGGATGTCTTCGGCCTTTCTATCGGTGCCAAGGTGCAGTACCTTTAAACCAAGAACTGGTTGATGAGTTTGCTTACTCTGATGATATCTTCATCGTTGAGCGATGAGTTGCAAGGCAGACTCAGTTCTTCATCAGCTATTCTCTTAGCTACCGGAAATTCCAAATGATTCATTTCCGGATAACATGGCTGCAGATAGGGTGGGCGGAAGTAATGAATCTTTGTGCCGACCCCATTCTCAGCCAGGAAAGCTTTCAGTTGGTCTCGTTTCCGGGTAAGGAAAGGGAAGACGTGGAAAACATTTTCATGAGCAGGAGAGATGAGTTTCGCAGCGATGCATCTGTCCTTGATATCGTCATCCAGATGTTCCAGGTATAGCTGTATCTGTCTGTGTCTCGCTTTCTGTTCGTTTTCAGGATATTGCAGTTTCACATTCAGTACAGCAGCCTGAATCTCATCCATGCGCGAGTTTACGCCCTGATATCTGAAGATACCGTCTTCTATCTTTCCATATTCGTGTAGTGACATGATGGCTTCCGCCAATTCCCTGTTATTGGTAGTTACAGCTCCCGCATCTCCCAATGCTCCCAGATTCTTGCTAGGATAAAAACTGTGAGCGGCAGCATCCGAAAGATTTCCGGTATATCTTCTTTTCGATGGTTTTTCAGAAGAATCAGATAGAGTAGTGGAGCATCCGAATCCCTGTGCATTGTCTTCAAAAAGCAAGAGATGATGCTTCTTGCAGATTTCAGCAATCTTTGGAGTCCATGCCAGTTTACCATAAAGATGAACAATCATGATGGCTTTTGTCTTCGGTGTGATTCGGGCTTCTATCAGTTGGTCATCTATCTGTAATGTATCGATATTGGCATCCACCAATACAGGAGTTAGTCCTACGCTGCTGATGGCAAGTACGGTAGCGAAATAAGTGTTGGCAGGCACAATCACTTCATCACCTTTCTGCAGATTTCCGATAGCCAGTTCGCCCATCAGCATCAGCTTGAGCGCATCCGTCCCATTAGCGCAGCTGATGCAGTATTCAGTACCGATAAACTGTGCATACGATTTCTCAAACTTCTTTACGGCTTCGCCTTGCAGATACCATCCGCTGTTGACCACCTTGTTGATAGCATCCTTTATCTCCTTCTCGTAAGGCTCATTGATTGCCTTTAGGTCGAGATAAGGAATCTTCTTTATTTCTGTTTCCATTGTTTCTTCTGTGATGATTTATACAAGTGATAAGACTTGTTTCTATAAATAAAAACGGATGTTTTGCGGTATTTATTATATGGGGAGCTATAAAAAAGACAAGAGCAGCTATCTTCTCAGACAACTGCTCTACATTCAATAGGTATTAGTTTTCTTTAAGGTAAAAAGATTGTATTCAGGATAACGTTTGCAAAGGTACTAAAAAAAAATGAAACAAAAAAATAAAATGGCAACAAATTTACCATCAACTTAAAAAAAAGTTTTAAAAACCTTTTGCGGAGTCTTTTCTATTTGTACGAGAAAACAGAGTTTTATATAAATAATGCCAAATAAAAAGCTGTGAAAAGGAAAAAACTGTCACGAAACCGTCTTTTTCCCTTTCACAGCGTTCTATGTCTAAAATATTTTGCCAAACAGGATGTTCATCATAGTTTTGATTCGATATGCTCTCTATAAAAATGCTTACCATCAATATATAGTCAATATGCTATGTTGGTATGATTCTTCCTAACAGTTAGATAAGTTGTCTTCCAACTCCAAATTCTTCTAAAATCAGGCCGAAAGTTCCTGCCTGCCCGCGCGAGAGTAAATCTTCAGAAATCACTGTCACCAGTGTCACCCTGTCACCCAGAAGTCGGTTGCTTCCGAGACGGAAATCAAAGACTTACGATGCAAAAGTCAGTTACTTACGATATGAAAGTCAGGGACTTATGCCCCGTAATTCAGGGGCACCTGCAAAAGCGTGTGGATGTGATTCACTAGAATTTGTGCATAGCCACATGCTTTTGCAGGTAATTCGAATTATTTTCTCATTAATGCTAAGGCATAGAGAGGGAGGATGGAGACGTGTCTGATGGCATTGTCATCCTTTTTGTCTATGTATTCAAACTCCCCGAAGTTTTCCAATGAACAGCGGAATGCTTCGGTGAGATGTTTTTCTCTCATAAATAGCCAAAGACTCTTCATGCCTCCTTGTGTACCCGATTTGATCTCTATAGGAGTAATCTTGAGAAGGTGAATCTCAAGATAGTCGATTTCGGCAATGCTATTGCCTGTCTTCTCCCAATAGAACATTTTTTGGCGTTGGATGCAAGGTTTGTTGCGCAAGATTTCCAATCCTGCAACCATCTCGGTCATGCCTCCTTTGTTGACCAGTTCCTGAGGAGTTCCTGTCATAATCAGCTCTATCAACTGCTGTGATAAATCGCCTTCCAGTTGAAGAACTGCCAACAGCAAACCTGGGTCGAGGAAAAGAATCTTCATGCTTTTCTCGTTAGCTTCTGCGTCAAGTGGAATGCCATTGCCTGAAGTGGCAACCACTGGCGTTACAATACCTGCGAGAGTCAGCAATCGGATGGCTTCTCTAATTTGTGAACTTCTGTAATCTTTAGAAATGGTAGTGAATGAGAGCTTTTCGCCTGCTTGATGGCAAATGCCACGCATGGTGGTGCGAAGTAAATCGGGATTGACACGCTTTTTATATTTACCGAAGTCATCTTCGTAGGTCAAGATGATGTCTTCTTGTATGTTTCTGCAACGATTGAAATCGTGCGTCTTGATCCATGCAAGTACACTCTCTGGCATGCCACCAACCAACAGATAGATACGGAAGTACTCGATGAGTTTCTCATGGAAAGCTGTATCCAAAGGATGTTGGCTGTCGGATTCATTGCGCATGCTGATAAGTCCCTCTTCATTGTTGGCTACAAGAAATTCATCAAATGTCATTGGATACATGAATAGGGAATGGATTCTACCGACTCCGAATGTTGGGAGTTCTTCGAGAGTAAATTCTAGTAATGACCCTGCGGCTATCACATGAAGTTCAGGATACTCTTCCTTGAAAAATCGTAATGCCATGATGGCTTCAGGGCATTCTTGTATCTCGTCAAAGAAGAGCAAGGTTTTGCCAGCAATCATAGGAACCTTGATATAGTTGCTGATTTTTTGTGTTATCATGTGAACGTCGATATCTCCTTGAAAGAAGGTCTTGATAGCCTTGTGACGTTCAAAGTTGACCTCTGCAAAATACTTGAATTCTTTTCCAAAGTGTCTGACTGCAGATGATTTTCCTACCTGTCTAGCACCTCGGAGCAAGAGTGGTTTGCGCATGGAATCGTCTTTCCAAGCGATAAGTTCTTTGTCGATATTTCTACTGATATATTCTTGCATCTTCTTAATTATTTGATTATCAGCTGCAAAAATAATAAAAATATTGAAATCCGACAAATAAATTGTACTAAAATGCTAAATTCCGACAAATAAATTGTGTTAAAATGCTAAATTCCGACAAATAATCCACTATTCTTGTCTACGTTACTTGTCTTAAAAGGTTTAGGTGCCCCGATTTTTCCCAACAGTTAAATAAGGATTTGGTAAAGAAGTAGGTACAATAAAGGGGTGAATACACTATATAAAAAGTATTCACCCCTTTATTGCATCAGCAGTTAATCATTAGAATATTTTGCCAAACAGGATGTTCACCATAGTTTTGAACAGAATCTTAGCATCAAACCACCAGGATCTGTGCTCTAGGTAGAAGAGGTCAAGACTTAGTCTTCTCAGCATCTTTGGCATTGTATCCGTATATCCATTATATAAGGTAGCGTAAGAGGTTACTCCTGGACGAATCTGATACAGATAAGTATATCGAGGATCATGCTCCATAATCTGGTCGATATAGAATTTACGTTCAGGGCGAGGACCGATAAACGCCATATCGCCCTTTACAACATTCCAAAGCTGAGGAAATTCATCGAGGTGATGTCTCCTAAGGAATGCTCCAATATGAGTCAGGCGAGTTTCTTGATTGTGCTTGAAGAGCTGAGGACCATCTTTTTCTGCATCCACTCTCATGCTTCTGAATTTATATATGTAGAAAGGTTTGCCGAATCGGCCGATTCTTTCTTGTTTAAAGATAGCAGGTCCATTATCTTCTCTTTTTACGAGAAAATAGCATACAGCAAATAATGGTGAGAAAACTATTAAGCCACTGATAGCTAATAGACAGTCTCCCGCCCGTTTTACGTTTCTTTCAAAAACATTCATGCCATCGGCAATGAAACGTCTTTCTACAACGTTGTTATTAAATTCTATTCCGAAAGGAATATTTGTAAAATTCATTAGTTGCACTCTATTCATTTTGTTCTATTATGTTTTATTATAAAACGTTTGGTGAGCGCATATATTGTATAGAATCAATTTTTCTTTTTAGAATTTTGCAACCATAGCTTGGAAGAAACAGCAGAAAGAAGTATAAATATGCTTTTAACTTACTGAATTTCAGTATGGTTCGTGTGTTGCTACGTTGTAGTGAATGAGTTGCATCTTTTTTCTGGAAACAGAATTCTTTCTTACACAAAAGAAGGAATATCCAAATAGCATTCATATCACCAAATGATACTGTAACGTTATTACGTATCTATTTTTGAATAAAGTTGCTATGCTTTTTTAGATATCTATAGCTGTCAATCTTTCTTTTCATGATTTTCAAGAAATATGAAGGTATAAAGCACAACAGAAAAGCTGCACAAGCTTTAATGAGATTATAACCTAATATTTTCTGATATACCGCTATATTGTATTTTATCATTGAGAACTTGTTGCTTGATAAGGATTCGCTTCTTATATAATAGTATGCAAGAGGCTCCTCTGTATACGCATAACAATCCTTACATGCTTTTATTATTTGTAAAAATAAAGCCCAATCTTCACTTTTATATAATTTTGGCATGTAGTATTTCTTGCCTAATTTTTTTATATCATATATCGCTGTAGTACAACCAATTTTATTGTCATATTTCATTTGATCTAATGTAATATGTTTAGGAGGAATGTTTATGCCAATGATATTGTTGTTAATATCACATATACAATAAGTACAACAGCATAGTGCACAATCTTTATTCTCCATTAAATTAATTTGTTTTTCGATTTTTTGGGGATGCCATTTGTCGTCACTATCACAAAATGCTATGTATCGTCCTGTGGCCTTCTCTATAGCAATATTACGAGCATAACTAGGACCATGATTACTTTTCAGATAGGTAACATTGACTCTACAATCTTTCAGAGAAAAATCGTTTAGAATTCTTTTTGTTTCTTCGTCTGATGAGCAATCATCTACAATGAGCAATTCTATATTAGAATATGTTTGATTCAGTACGCTATTAATGCTACCAATTAGTAATTTGCCTGTATTATATGTAGGCATAATTACTGAAACTATATTGTTTGCCATTTTTATTCTTTTAGTTGCAAAGGTACTATAAATATATTATAAAATGTTATTTCTAGTTTAAAAAAAACATAAAATGAGCTTTTTTATTCTTTTTATATTACCTTTGTATAAAAAAATATGAAAGCTAACTATATTAAGCTATTTTTATTGCTTTTATGTGGATTATTTATTTCTGACTCTATTCCTGTTCAGGCTAAAGAAAAAAGTTGGAAATTGGTTTTTTATGATGATTTTAATTCCATAGGAAAGGAACGTTTTGATACGACTAAATGGATCGTACCAGATCGAGAACCTTATAGATGGTCAAGATGGATATCTGATTCCAAGTCTGTTGTTCTTAGGAGAAATGGTAAATTGATATGTCGTGCTATTCCAAATACGGCTTTTGCTGATTCTGCGAAAATGTTAACTGGTGCTATTTGTACAAAAGGTAAGTTTTCTTTTAAATATGGAAAATTAGAAGTGAAAATGAAAACCAATTTTTTGCCAGGTAATTTCCCAGCTGTTTGGTTGTTGCCAGAGAATAATGGAAATCCTTATAGATATGGTGAGATTGATGTTATAGAATTTTTTGGTACAGACCAGAATTCCCATCAAACAGTACATTCTCATAGTTCTTTTATATTAGGTAAAACTGAACAGCAAAATTCTTTTGCTCAAAAAGTTACGCCTAATCAATGGCATATCTATGGAATGGAATGGACTCCTGCTTATATAACTATGTATGTTGATGGAAAAATAACAGGAACGTTTATTAAATCAAATGATTCCGAAGAGGTAGAAAAAGGACAATGGACATTTGATCGCCCATATTATATTATCCTTAATCAGAGTGTAGGGGATGAAAGCTGGAATACTCCTATGTTGAATACAATTTATGAAACAGAAATAGATTGGATAAAAGTTTATCAATAAGTTACATTAAGAAAGCTGCTATTCTAATAGTAGCTTTCTTAATGTTGCTATGATTCTAGTCATTGTAAATAAGAAGTTGTATCGAAACGGATGAGAAAAATATGTAGAAGAGTATAAATACAACATTTTTCGTTCCATCTTTTTCTTCTTATTTCTTATTTGAGTATTCCTTGAAGCAGAATCCTGTCTTTCTCTCACATAATAAATTGCCTTTTCGGAAGTCGTCTTAATCTTTTTAATGCGATATGAAATCTTATACATGAAAAAGGCATCTTCACCATGTGTGATTCCTTCTACAAAACGTTCTTCACCGATAGAATTTATGTCTATTAGTTTACAGCAAGAACTGGAGAAAAAACTACGAGAATTCAGAATATTATGTTTCTTGTGCTTTTGGCTATTTTTAAAAGCAATACCAAGAAAATGTTCTTTTTCTTCTTTTTTACGTTCATCTACAGATTTTGCATAAGTTTCTACGATAGCATCGTTTTCTGCTTGTGCCAACATTTCTTCCAAATAGCAAGAACTTATCCAGTCATCATCATCAATAAATGTGATGTATCTCGATTTTACAGCTTCAATTCCAATATTTCTTGCTTGTGATACTCCCTTTGCTTTTGAGTATAGCAAAGTGGAATTGAATGTATATGATTTGAGATGTTCTTCTATTTTTGACCAATATGGTTCTTTTTCTCCATTTAATACAATGATGACTTGAAATTTGTCTTTATCTAAGGATTGCTTTTCTATACTATCCAAACAATCCCATAGATAATCTTTGGGAATATATGTTGGTATAATAACGGTCAAACCATTATTCTCAAGTTCTTTATATTTTTGCATATTCAATTTCAATATTTCCTAATTCTGCTGCAATTTGTGAGTAAGATGAAAAAACACTTCCTATAATTTTTTGTGTTTTGCTTAAACAAAAAAGGTCCACAACCGCAAATTTCATACCTTCTAATGTGTTGCGATCTACATCTTCTCTAATAGTTATTATGGAATCAGGAAATTTTTCCTCCAATATATCCTTTACATGATCATCATCGCTGGCGAGATAAAATTTAGTATTTGCATCTTTCTTCAATTCTGCATTGATAGAATTAATAAAAGCTTCCAGAGGTGATGATTTTATAGACTCAATGTTGTCTGTTCTGCGAATATGGATTCCAATTGTTCTTTTTGTGAAATTTTGAACAACTTTGTCGATTCTTTTCTGTATATCGAGTTGAGGTACAAATATATTCTTTAGCTCATATTCCTTACACATCGGGTAGCAGGATATCAACAAAAGAGTATTCTTATACTGCTTTTTCAATTTCTCGTAAATATCACTATTGCTTCTGTATATGCTATAGTTGAATATACACTGCTCACTTAAAAGATGCAGAAGTAACGCTCTTTTCAGATAGTCCTTTGTACCATCAATTTTGTATATCCATTTCTGGTTTTCTTTCAACGTAATATGTTTATTATTTATTGGTTGAAACAGGTCTTTGAAATCAGCTTTTAAACCGATACTGTTATTCCAATATATGATAGTTTCAGATTGATAGCGCTCCGCAACAGCTATTCCTGTTGCGATGGCTCTCAATCTATTGCATAATCCACCTGTTGGTATAATTTTTACTTCCATAAATTAATCAATAATTGTATTTTTAATTGCGTCTAAATAACCATGACCATACTTGGTGTCTGGTTCCACATAGTTGCCTTCACCCCATTCGTTCCATGAGCGGAGGAAGAGAATCTTTCTCTGCTCTGGCTTGTTCTTGATGAGCTGCAATGCATCTTCTATATGATGCTTGAAGTTTTCTGGGGTAGCATTCACGTAAATACCTTCGTGCTTGCCGGCTCTAGGGGTGCGATCCCACTGTGGGAAAAGAGTAGGGAACACGTTGTCCCAATTGTCTTCTGGTGAAAAGAAATGCTTCATCACCTTAGGATAATCATACTTCAGTGCCGGCATGAAAGGGAATGCCTTCTGCATGGCTTTTCTTGCTATGCGCCAATACTTACCCTGATACATCATCTCGGCTCTACCTTTACCCATAGGGTTGATACCATCAAAACCTAATTCCAGGAATGAGTTGTAGATATCGGCACTGCTTTCGAGGTTTGGCATCACACGTCTGATGGTGCCATCTTCGTTTCTCTTGACCGTTGTTGTAGAAGCACACATAGCAACGAAGAAGATGCCTTTCAGACCATTCTCTTTTGCCATTTTTCTCCAAAGTTCCATGAAGTGGCGCACATCCTTGAAGTGATATGGATCGAAAATCAGGAACAGTGGCTTGCCATCTACCGTGATGTAACGATGATCCTTGAATGCTTTGATCACATAGTTAAAATGGGCAATGTAATCTTCGTCGCCAGGATACAATTGCTCACAGATCATCTGGTTGCCACCTTTGTTCTTCCATGTATTTGTTTTCCAGTCATGGTTTGCCCATGCCAGGCAGAATGGAAAATCCGGTTTGCCGGAATTGAGAACCTCATCGAATGGACGTTGCAATAAACGCTTGCCGTTACCCATCCAGTAATGCCAGTAGCAGAATCCTTCTACACCAGCTTCACGTGCCAGCTGAGCCTGCTGTTCGCGTGTTTCTGGCAATCGAAGATCATAAAAACCTAAATCGGCTGGAATTCTTGGCTGATAGTGCCCATGAAATACAGGACGGGCTTTGGCTACGTTGGTCCATTCTGTAAATCCAGGTCCCCACACATTGTCATTTTCTGGGATTGGATGAAACTGTGGCAAATAATATGCTATAACTCTTGCTTCCATTTAATATGTTTAATTATTATTATTGTTACTTAATTGGGTATGATCATCATTCCTAGTCCGTAATGTGGAATGCTTACGTAGAGCAGGAGAAGGGAGATGATTATCACAAAACTGATGCCTATCCATTTCTGCTTGAAAGTGTATAATATATATGTGTAAAGCAGGATATTCACGATGCAATACAGCTGGCTGGTTCGCAAAGCCAATACCGGCAAAAAGGCAAACGCCGAATACAGGGATAATCCTATTGCAGATGTCTTGAGCAATATAGGGAAATTACTGCATAGTTTTGTCAGCGTATCCTTAAAGAGGAACAGGTAATAAAACAGCATAATCGACATGATATGCAGCGGATCAAATATATTGATGCCTACTGTCATTTTACCCTTTTCCACTGCTGCCTGGTAGATAGCTAGTTTGTTTCCGATGAATGGAAGTGACGGATTCATCAGAATGCTACCTCCTGCATAATATACTACATATCCCAGCGGAATGGCGCAAAGAAACAGAATGGTTGTCTTCTTGCAGAATGGCTTGTTGTTGAGAAACAAGACGGGAAGGAGCATTAATGAAGAATAATGTATCAAAGATGCTCCGAGCAAAATAAAGAAGGCTATTTTCTTTTTGTTCTCTGCTATGAGTGGGAGTGTGCAAAGGAAGATTCCTGATACAACTCCCGCTCTTATCTGGGTAAGATCGTGCAGTACATAGTAGAAACTGATATAGCACAGCAATGGAACAAAATAGAATTCGCTCAATTTCCTGAAGGCAAACATCTTTAGTGACACTCCGAACAAAGCATACAGCAAGAACAGAACGTGTACATTGTCAGTAAAGAACCCCAAAATGTAAGATATGAGTAGAAAGGATGGCTCAATCATCTCGTCCGTACCATTCTTGAAATAATTCTGGAATGTATATTCGTAATTTTCTGAATCTGGATCCAAACCGATTTCTCGAAATCCTGCCACAAAAATCAGCACAAGACCTATCAGGAAGAATAATGGCTTCTGATACTTCCTGATATTGTCTTCCAAGTAACAAAGTATAGCAATGATTAGAAACATTGCCGATAAGATGTAACCCATATTGATTTATTTTTTTATTTTTCTATTTACTAAATCTTTGATGAGACTCCGTTCTTTTTTTGAAATTCCAACTGCATATAGTAGGATTGATATGCTTATAGCAGAAACGGCAAACGATAAGAGGAGCTGAAGGATCCTGTTTACGTGCAATGCCTCTATGCAATATACTATCAGCGTGGTTATCGAAATAATCAGAATGCCCGGTAATACCAGTCTCGCCAGATATTTACTGGCGGTTAAATCTGAAATACTTGTTTGCAGCATCAGTAATCGGATGATATGTGCCAGAATGCAAAGTCCAATCATTGTGACGAATACATAGTATGATGGCATGCCTAACTTGAATAAGACCCAACTGACAGGCAGGCATAGTATCGTCATGCTTTCAACATACATGCTGTATTTGCGAATGTTGCCTGTTGCCTGTATAATAGTCGTTATTGGATTATGTAACGCTAGACATATTGTGTAAAACGCATAGAGCCGGGCAAACAAGATCATGGTAGGTGTACATTCTCCTAACCAAAGTGTGAGCAACGTCTCTGCTTCGAAGATGAATGGGATGAGAACCATCGACAGCAAATAGAGTATTGCCTTGCTGCTAGCAAAAAAAAGCTGCTCTAGATATCCATTCTCGTTCGACGAATATGCTTTGATCATCGCAGGTCGGAAAGCAATGACCACACTATTGGTAAGCGTGTTGATGGCATTGTATATCTGATTTGCGATTCCAAAGGCTGCATTGATGATTGGTCCAAAGAACACATTCAGAATAATGGTACTTCCCTGGGTCATGCCTACTCCTGCCAAAGCTCCATAGAATGACCAGCCGGAGAAAGAGAAAAGTTCCTTGTAGAGAGTCTTCTTCTTTACGATGGTATATTTACATTCCGGATACTTTCTTCTAGCAATGATAATGTAAAGCAACATAACCATGAATGCTTCGAGCATTAATGCTGCTCCATAATACACCAAATCGTCTCCACCTGTCATGCCGATGTAATAGGCAATGAGAAGTTTGACGATACAGTCGATAGTAGAAATCAGTGCATAATAGCCCATATTCTCATTGGCAAAGACTGCACCGATGTATGGTATCTGCAGGAGGGTGAATATGAAAGAAAACAGGGAAAACTGAAGAATCCATTGTGCCGCTTCCATACGTTCCACAGGAATGGTGAGTTGTGTAGATATCAACCAGGGACCAACAATCTCAAATAGGACTAACAGAACGAGAGCTATCATCACGACTATGTTGAGGCTCACGGAGAAAATCTCCTTTAATCTGTCTGATTCTCCTTTACCCATTGCGAATGAATAAAAGCGTTGGGTGGATAGGGCAAGTACACTGCTAATGCAGGTGCTTGCTGTCACCACGCCTGCCACGGCATTGAAGATGCCGTAGTCTTCTGTGCCAAGTCCTGCCAATACCCAACGTACCGTATAGAGATTGACGAAGGTGAGAATAAGCATTCTTGCGAATAGCACCAATGTATTGGATGCTATTCGCTTAGAACGGTTTTGTATGTCTTTGCAATTTGCATACATATTTAATCGATTTCTCCAAATATAACTTTTCTAATAGAAAAAAATGTAATAATCATGAAGGTCAAAAAAGTCATTCCAATTACAAACAACATTCTTTTTGGACCTGCGGGTTTTAAAGGTACGGAGGCACTTTGTAGCGTTGTAAAAGCTGGTGTTTGAAGTGTTAATTTTGCACGAGCTTGCTGAACTTGAGTTTGTAATGCAGTATAATTATTATAGAGTAACTGCATTTCATTTTCCAAGTCATTTTCTTTCAATTTATAGGATTCCAATATGATGTCATTGTTGGCATCAGCATAGCTACCATATGTCTGTCTAACCTTTTCATATTTGCTTTTTGCTTCAGAGCAGAGTTTCTGATAGTACTCTAAATCTTTGCGTGCTTTACTTGTACGGTAATCCGTGATGAACTGTTGTAATCTGTTTTGTACTGTATCTGTTAATGTTGCGCAAATAAGTGGATCTTGTGCTTCTACAGAAATAGAAATCACATAGTTTTTTTTATCTACGGTACATGATACATTATCAGCAATGGTCTTGGCTATTTGATCCTGTCTTTTGGTTAGTCTGAAAGGATTTACTTTGCTGCTAGTCCTGTTTGTTGTATCTTTTGTTGCAAACAATAAGTTTATACTATAAAACGCTTTGGTCCACCATGGATATTTTTGTTTGGTAGCAAGGTAATCATAGTAGGTTGTATTGATGCTTCCATCTAATGATTTTACTTTCACATCAAATAGACTTGTAAGGAAATCATTAGATTCAATCAAGTCTGGATACAATTCAGGGAAAATGGCATCTTCGTTAGAAGAAGAAGCACCGATGTCGAAACCAAAAGAAGAGGCAAGTTCCCCCAAGGAACCAGTACTAAAACTGGACAACTCTGGAGCAAGTTTGGCAGTGCTTTTATAATATCTTGGCACGCACATGATAATTAAGCTAGATAAAATGAATGAGACAGGTAAGCCTATAAAATAAGCTTTCCTGTTTTTTATCATTGCTTTTATGATGGCTGTTACATCAATTTGTTTAATTGAATTATTATTATCCATTTTCTTCGTTATTCTTTTGTTTACTTACTCATATTAGCAATCGTAGCAATCATGGCGGCGATGCTAATGACTTATCTATGTTTCCAACTCTCAACTCCTCTTGTTTTGCTGGAGAAGTTGATGCCAAGCTTGACAACTGTTCGCTTATCCATAGCGAAAGGAGCTGCATAGTTTTTGACTTCTATCTGTTGCAGAGCTTCTTCGGCGCTTCCATCTAATTTGCATTCGATGATGTAGATGTAGTCGGAAGTTTGAATGAGAACGTCCATCCTGCCTTCACTTGTCGGTATTTCTACCTGTGTGTGGAATCCCATAATCTTAAAAATGAGATATAGGGCATTTTGGAAGTAAAGTTCTGCTTCGCCTGCTACCTGATAGCTGTTGTCTGCAAAGAAAGCGGTAAGCCGATTCATAAATTGTTCAACATGTCCTGCTTCAACATCCTTCACAAACTCATCGACCATAAAGGCGGAACGATCACCTGCAGAACAGTATAGCGGCAGCAGGAAGCTAAGGAAACCTTCTTCCACTTCTTTGTTAGGGAAGCCTAGTAGGTATTTCTTAAACCTTTCGTCATAGCCTTTGATAGTGAGATAACCACTTTGGTATATCACAGGTATCGGATTGGTTGACAGCGAATCCACGCTGTTGATTACATCGTCTGATACCCTTTCCTTTGTCATGTCTGGCAAACGATAGTTGTGCATTTTCAGCAAGTCAACTAGAAATGTGGGTGTGCCAGTCTCAAACCAGTAGTCTTTATAGCGAAGTCTTGACAAAGTGTTCAGTACGCTGAATGGGTTATAGATGCCTACTGTATTTTCCTCGAAATGATATCCGTCGTATCTTGCCTTCAGTTTTGCTATTGTGGCTTCTTCTGTATCGCCATTGGCTTCGGCAAGTTCGCTGATACCTTCCTTGAAATTCGTAAGCAGTTCCTTCTCTGTCATTCCGCAGATGCTAATATAGCGGTGGTCCATCGAGATATCCGTCAGGTTGTTGAGGTCGCTGAACACGCTAACCTTGCCAAACTTGGTTACACCTGTGAGGAATGCAAACTTGATATACCGGTCTTGTGTCTTCAACACCGAATAGAAAGCTTTCAACTGTGCACGGTGTTCAGCCTGTAACTCTGGGGCGCGCAGGGTCTGAAGTATAGGCTTGTCGTATTCATCTATAAGAATTACAACACCACATCCTTCTTTCTCTGCAGCTCGTGCTATCACACCCTTGAAACGAAGGGCAAGTGTGGCTTCAGACTTGCGGGTTCCATATTTGCTTTCCCAAGTTGTGAGGTAGTCATTAAGAACTGTGTACAGACTGTCTTTCTCTCGAAAGTTGGCCGTGTTGAGATCAATATGGAAGATAGGATATTTCTTCCATTCTGTCTCCAAGTCATATATTGCTAAGCCCTCGAAGAGTTCCTTCTTACCCTGGAAGTATGCTTCCAACGTAGACAGAAAGAGACTCTTTCCGAATCGGCGTGGGCGACTGAGGAAATAGTATTCTCCCTCTGTCGCCAACTTGTACACGAATCGGCTCTTGTCTACATACGAATATCCTTTTGTACGTAGCTTTTCGAAATCTTGTATTCCTATAGGATATTTCATAGAATGACTCCTTTTTTATAGGGTTTGATTATTCTTACTTACTCATATTAGCAATCGTAGCAATCATAGCGGCGATGCTGCTCATGCTGGTTCCCATACTCATCATTTCTGCGGTACTCATCTTGCGCTTCAGCTTGGCTGGGATGACAATCTCGCTGCCTGGCTGCACTTTGGCACCATGAGAGAGTTTGGCTACCTTACCATTCATATAGATGATGTATGCCTTGCTCTTTAATGCATCTGAGGCAAAACCACCAGCCTGGTCGATGTAGTAGCTTGGCTTCTTGCCCTTTTCGTAGGCTACCGTATTGGCAAACATTACAGCACCGTTGATCTTTACCGTACCATTATACTGAGGAATGACCAGACGGTCACCCTCGCGCAAGATGATGTCGGCATCACTGCCTGGGCTCGCCAGTGCTTCTGGAAGGTCGATACCTACAGGATATTCGCTAGGTACGTTGAACTTCTCTATGTTGGTGCGTTCTACATCCTTAGAGTTCTGCAAGATGGCACTGGCATTGTTGCTGCTGGAGGCTAGCTGCAGAAGATTTTTCTGCAGCTCTTCGCGCTGCATCTTCAATACTGCCTCCATGCGCTGCTTCTCTTGTTCGTTGGCTTTGCGGATGATGCGGGCGCCCTTGAGGTATGCCTGGTCGGTAGCTCCACCTGCCTTCTTGAAAAGTTCACTCAGGCGGGCGTTGCGATGGTCTAATGTATAGAGACCGGCAAACATCACTTCACCGGTAATTGATACGTTCTGCTGCTCAACATAAGCCGGACTCTGACGAATCATTACTTCATCAAATGGCATCAGCTTGAAGCCAGGGGTGCCGTCGATAACGAAGCCGTCTTTAAGAGATAGGGTGTAGGTCTTGGCGATAACGCTGTCTGGACGTAAAGCCTTGGCATCCATCACTCTACGGCTTACCATTACATTAACGGTTGAAGCCTTGTCGGTCAAGCCGCCTGCCTGAAGAACGAAGTCTTCGAGGGTCTCATTGTCGGCATATTGATAGACGCCTGGATACTGTACTTCGCCACGGATGGTGAGGGTGCGCTCTACAATCTTTTCCTGTCGGGTAGGGATGAAGAGAACATCGTTTTCCTTCAATGGGATATCTGGAGTCTTGCCGTTCATGATGCCGGCGATGTCTACACTTATTACTTCGAGCGAGCGGTCTGACTTCATGCGGTGCATTACGGCACGGTTGGTGAAGGCTTCCTCTGTTAATCCTTCGGCATGCTCTACAAGGGTGCGTACGCTGTTGATTTCTTCGCCGAGATTGTACATGCCCGGACGGAATACGGCTCCTTTCACCTCTACGGTGTTGGCGTAGCGTGGCAGGATGCTGTCTACGCTGATTGAGTCGCCGTCATCGATGCGGAAACTTGAGAAGTCGAACTCCCCAACATTATATACGGCACGTTCTCTGCCTGTCTTGCGGTTCAGTCTTACTGATTTCTTGTAGGCATCGCCTGTAAAACCACCGGAATACTTCAGAAGGGAATTGACGCTCTCGTTCTTCTTCATTTCGTAGATCATCGGGCGCTTAACCTTTCCGGCGATGGTTACGAGACAATCGTATGGACCTACTACGATAACATCGTTGTCGGCAAGACGGACATTACCCGTCAGTTTGCCGTTCAGAATATAGTCGTAGATATCAACAACCGTTACCAGTTTGTTGTGTCTGTATACCTTGATGTTTCGCAATGTACCCAGATCGTTGGTTCCGCCAGCCATGTAGAGTGCATGGAATACGGTAGCGAAGGCAGAGAGGGTATAGGTGCCCGGAATCTTAACCTCGCCCATTACGTTTACCATGATGGTCTTGGTCTGTCCTACGGTAAGCTTGATGCGGCTTGAACGGTATCTGCTGCCCACGGTATTGCGCAGGCGGGCATTAGCCTGAGCTACGGTTAAGCCTGAAACGCTGACCGGTCCATAACCCTCGATGGTTACTTCACCATCTGGCGAAACGGTGCTCTCGATGGTTTTCTGAGAAGCGCCATAGATATCTATGATGACGGCATCGCCAGGCCCCAGACGATAGTTCTGTGGGGTAGCGATGTTCATGTTTGGCTCGAAACTGAGATCTTTGTTATTGAAGATGTCACGGCCGAAAACCTTACTGCGCTTCTGGTTGAGCTCAGCCTGCAGCTGTTTTACCATGGTAGCTGTATCGGGTATCAGGGCGTTCATTTCCTTGCTGAAATCGTCATAATCTGGGTTGGTTTCATCATAAGATGAGTAGTAGCTGTCGTTCTGCTTGCTCTGGATGCGATAGTTGCTATAGGTTGAAGCCTGCTTCTCTTTGTCCTTGTCCTGGTAATCTTCTCTATGCTTACCATTGTTGGTCCGCATTCTCTTGTTGCCTGCATTTCCTGCAGCGGTTGTGCTGTAGAGCTCGTTCTGCTGCGACATCTTCTGATACTTATTGCGTACACGTCGAATCTGGGAGATGTCTACGCCCTTCTGCATCAGTTTGGTAACAATCTGAGAATTGGCTGTGCCACGCTCATGTTCTTTCACCACAAAGCTCATGACCTGATCATCGGTCATGTGTGAACTCTGTGCGAAAAGAGGCCCTGAAGACAGGACGAGCGCCAGTACAAGTATGATATGTTTCTTCATTATTATTCTTTTATCTTAGTTTAATTTATATAATAACTCGAAATGAGTTATTTTGTTGTAGTAGAAGATTGAAAAGATGTTAATAAAACAAGAAACCCAGGGTTCAACCCTGGGTTACTGATGTTCTGAGCGAGATACGGGAGTCGAACCCGCCTCACAGGCTTGGGAAGCCCGTGCACTACCGATGTGCTAATCTCGCGAAGGAAAATACTAACTCCTTTCACAAGAAAGAGCCACGAGCGGGACTCGAACCCGCGACCCACGCATTACGAATGCGTTGCTCTACCAACTGAGCCATCATGGCTTTTTGCCCGAAAGCAGATGCAAAGGTAATGAATATTTTTTGAAATAAGAAATTATTGCCTAAACTTTTCTTGTGGTTAACTCTTATTAACTAAAGTTCGTTGGTTGCTATACCGGGTTCATAACAAAAGGGGGACTATCGCCAGTGGATAGTCCCTCTTCAGATTATAGTTTCTTGAATGTCAATTCTTCTTTTTTAGAATTTTTGCCTACCGAGATGGTGTCGCCTGGCTTCATTGTGCCATCGAGTAACATCTCGCAAACGGAATCTTCGATGTAGGTCTGGATGGCGCGGCGGAGTGGGCGGGCACCAAACTGCACATCGTATCCCTTCTTGGCTACCATCTCCTTTGCCTTTTCGGTAATCTGGAAATGGTACCCCAGGTCTTCTATTCTCTTGACCAGTCCTTCCAGGTCGAGGTCGATGATGCGCTTGATGGCATTGAGATCCAACTGGTCGAAGGTGATGATGTCGTCGAGACGGTTCAGAAACTCTGGAGCAAACTGCTTGCTCAGACTCTTCTGGACGATGCTGCGGGCATACTCCTTGTCTTTCTCATCCATCGCCAATCCGCCTTTTATACCTGCTGAAGTAAAGCCGACGCCTCTGCCGAAATCTTTCAGCTGGCGGGTTCCTGCATTAGAGGTCATGATGATGATGGTGTTGCGGAAGTCGATGAGTCGGCCGTTGCCATCGGTAAGTCTGCCTTCGTCGAGTACCTGTAAGAGCAGGTTGAATATCTTGCTGTTGGCTTTCTCTATTTCGTCGAGCAATACGATGCTGTATGGTTTGCGGCGTACCTTTTCGGTCAGCTGTCCACCTTCGTTATAGCCTACGTATCCTGGAGGCGCACCTACCAGACGTGAGGTGTTGAAACTCTCGGAGAATTCGCTCATGTCTATTCTGATGAGTGAATCTTTCGAACCAAACATTTCCTCGGCAAGTTTCTGGGCAAGATAGGTCTTACCTACACCTGTAGGACCCAGGAACATGAATACGCCAATAGGATGGTTAGGGTCGCGCAAGCCTACACGGTTCCTCAGAATGGTCTTTACCATCTTGTTGATGGCATTATCCTGAGCAATCACCTTGTGCTTCAGGTTGTGTTCCAGATCTTTCAGACGTTTGCTTTCACCCTCTGCCATGCGTTGAGCCGGTACGCCGGTCATCATGCTGATAACGTTGGCAATGTCTTCGGCTGTCACCTCAACATATTCGCCAATCTCTCCCTGCTGCCATTGCGCCTTCATGTCCTCAATCTCCTTCTCGATCTTGGTCTGGGCATCTCTGCATGAGGCTGCCATCTCGAAGTTCTGGTTTGCTACAGCCTGCTGCTTCTTGCTGATTATCTTTTTCAGTTCTTTTTCCAGCTTGATATATGGAGCAGGAACACTTGCATTATTAATATGTACGCGCGAGCCGGCTTCATCTATCACGTCGATAGCCTTGTCTGGGAAGTGGCGGTCGGTGATATAGCGCTCTGTCAGTTTGACACATGTTTCGAGAGCCTCGTCTGTATATCTCACACAGTGGTGCTTCTCGTAATGTTCCTTGATGTTGTGCAGTATCAGCAGGGTCTCTTCGCGTGTAGTTGGTTCAACGATAACCTTCTGGAAACGGCGCTCCAAGGCTCCGTCCTTCTCAATGCTCTTGCGATACTCATCGAGCGTGGTGGCACCGATACACTGGATGATACCTCTTGCCAGGGCTGGTTTCAAAATGTTGGCGGCATCCATGCTTCCTTCGCCGGAACCGGCGCCTATCATGGTGTGAATCTCATCTATGAAGATGATGATCTCCGGATGGTCCTCCAGTTCCTTGATGACATTCTTGATGCGCTCTTCAAACTGTCCGCGGAATTTGGTTCCTGCAACGATGGCAGTCAGGTCGAGACTTACCAGACGCTTGTTGAAGAACATAGGCGATGTTTCCTGGTTGTTGATGAGTTGTGCCAGTCCTTCTACGATGGCACTCTTTCCTACGCCCGGTTCACCTATTAATACTGGGTTGTTCTTCTTTCTGCGACCCAAAATCTCGAGCACACGCTGAATCTCCTTCTCTCTGCCCACGACAGGATCCAGTTTTCCATCGGCTGCAGCCTTGGTCAGGTCGAAACTGAATTTGTCGATGGTAGGGGTGCTGCTCTTTTTGCGCGGAGTTCCATTTGAACGGGTAGACAGTCTCATCGGGTTCTGGTCCTTTTCCATATCGAATGGCTCTTCGTCAGTTTCCATCATGTCCTTCTGCTCGTTGTAGTCATCTTCTGCTTCTATTCCACCAGCCATCTCCAGGTTCTCTGCTTCCTCCTGCCTGTCAGCATCAGGGATTTCTGAATCTGGTGTTTGGGGTTCCATTTTGAAATCCTTCGGCTCTTCTGTCTTCTGCTCATCATCCTTGTCAGTAGGATAGAGCATTTCGATGGCACGGTCGTAGCTTAAGCCCAGTTGACTCAGCCAGTTGGCTACAGGGTTCTTGTCATTTCTCAAGATGGCAAGCAGCAGATGTCTTGGCTCTACAATCTTGGAGTGCTCGTAGTTGTTTGCCTCGCGGATAGAGTCTCTGATAATGCTGTCTGTTATCTGGCTGAATGGGATGTGGCTGTTCTCCTTCACGTTATCGGCAGGAGTTTCTTCCACACGCTTTTCCAGTTTGCTGTTAAGGACTCCGCTGAAAGCCATCGGACTGATGTCTGCGCCCTTCAGGAGCTTGTTGACATCGCTGTCGTTCTGGCTGATCAGACTCAGCATCAGATGCTCCACGCTGATTTCTCTTCCCAAGGTGCGTGCTGCTTCTTTGCTACTTCTGTTCAGTATGTCCTGTATATGTGAAAACGGATTTATCATATTTGCTTATATTTTTAAATATCTCAGTGCAAAAGTACACATTATTTTCAAAAATAGCAAATGATATGCCAACTTTTTTGCATTGTTAAAATACAAATAATGCTAAAATAATGCGATTTTTCGCCTCTAAAGCGTTTTAGTATCATTTTTTTTTGTATCTTTGTCGGGAATTTCAAAAGGGTAAAACGGCTTAGAACGCAAGGAAATGCCCTTAAACGCGATTTCCGGATGGAAAACAGGCGTTTTGAAAGTAACGAATAAACAATAATACATTAATATAAGAAATGGACGAAAATCAGACAATGGATCATGATAGAATCATGAAGATCAACATTGAGGAGGAGATGAAGTCGAGCTACATCGATTATTCGATGTCAGTTATCGTGGCTCGTGCCCTCCCTGATGTACGCGATGGTTTCAAGCCTGTGCACCGCCGTATTCTTTACGGTATGCTCGGCATTGGAAACACCAGTGACAAACCTTATAAGAAATGTGCGCGTGTTGTTGGTGAGGTGCTCGGTAAGTATCACCCTCACGGTGACTTTTCTGTTTATGGCGCTCTGGTGCGTATGGGACAGGAGTGGAACATGCGTTATACCTTGATTGACGGACAGGGTAACTTCGGTTCTGTTGATGGTGACTCTCCTGCTGCCATGCGTTATACAGAGTGCCGCCTCTCCAAGATGGGTGAGCATATCATGGATGACCTTGACAAGGAAACGGTTGATATGACCAACAACTTCGATGATACCTTGCAGGAGCCTACCGTGATGCCTACCAAGATTCCTAATCTTCTGGTAAATGGTGGTAATGGTATTGCCGTAGGTATGGCTACCAATATGCCTACCCACAACCTGGGTGAGGTAATTGACGGTTGCTGTGCATACATCGATAATCCTGACATCGACACCGATGGATTGATGCAGTATATCCCTGCTCCTGACTTCCCAACCGGTGCTACCATCTATGGTATACAGGGTGTGAAGGATGCATACGAAACGGGTCGAGGCAGAATCGTGGTTCGTGCCACTGCCGAGATTGAAAGTAGTGAAAACCATGATAAGATTGTTATCACCGAGATTCCTTATGGTGTTAACAAGGAGCAGCTCGTGATGGCTATTGCTGACCTTGCCAAGGAAGGCAGAGTAGATGGCATCGCTAACGTAAACGATGAATCTGGCCGTCAGGGTATGCGTATCGTTGTTGATGTGAAGCGTGATGCCAATGCTAATGTTCTTTTGAATAAACTCTTTAAGCTGACTGCTCTTCAGAGTTCATTCTCAGTGAATTGCATCGCTCTTGTTAATGGCCGTCCACGTCTTTTGAGCTTGAAGGAATGTGTGAAGTATTTCGTAGAGCATCGTCATGATGTTACAATCCGTCGCACCCAGTTCGAACTGAAGAAGGCTCAGGAGCGTGCTCATATTCTCGAGGGCTTGATCATTGCCTGCGACAACATCGACGAGGTGGTACATATTATCAGAGCCAGCAAGACTCCATCTGATGCCCAGCGCAACTTGGAGAAGCGTTTCGAACTCGATGAACTTCAGAGTAAGGCCATCGTGGATATGCGCCTCAGCCAGTTGACAGGCTTGCGTCTGGAGCAGTTGCACAATGAATTCAACGAGTTGATGAAGACTATCGACTACTTGAACCAGATTCTGAACGATCCTGAGCTCTGCAAGAAGGTAATGAAGGATGAACTTAACGAGGTGAAGGAGAAGTATGGTGACGCACGTCGTACCATGATTAAGCCAGATGACCATGAGTTCAATCCAGAAGACTTCTATCCAAACGACCCAGTGGTTATCACCGTGAGTCATCTCGGATATATCAAGCGCACCCCATTGTCAGAGTTCCGTGAGCAGGCTCGTGGTGGAGTAGGTTCTAAGGGAGCCCGTACCCGTGATAAGGACTTCACCGAGTATATCTATCCTGCTACCATGCACCAGACCATGCTGTTCTTCACCAAGAAGGGCCGCTGCTACTGGTTGAAGTGTTACGAGATTCCTGAGGGCGACCGCAATTCCAAGGGCCGTGCTATCCAGAACCTCCTCAACATCGAGAGCGATGATCAGGTGAATGCATTCCTCCGCCTCAGAGGCTTGAACGACGCTGAGTTCATCAACAACCATTACGTAGTCTTCGCTACCAAGAACGGTACGGTTAAGAAGACTTGTCTGGAGGCATATTCCCGTCCACGTGCCAACGGTGTGATTGCTATCAACATCGTAGAAGGCGATGAGGTGGTAGATGTTCGTCTGACAAATGGTCATAACGAACTGATTATAGCCAACCGCAATGGTCGTGCTGTACGTTTCGACGAGAACGAGATCCGTACAATGGGCCGTACGTCTACCGGTGTTCGTGGTATGCGCCTCGATGAGGGTAATGATGCCGTAGTAGGTATGATTGTTGTCAACGATCCTGAGAAGGAAACCGTGATGGTAGTGAGCGAGCAGGGTTATGGTAAGCGTTCTGATGTACTCGATTACCGCGTTACCAAGCGTGGCGGTAAGGGTGTGAAGACACTGAATATTACCGACAAGACCGGTCGCCTGGTAGCTATCAAGAACGTAACCGATGATAACGACCTCATGATTATCAACCAGAGTGGTATCGTGATTCGTCTTGCCGTAGCTGATTGCCGTGTCATGGGCCGTGCTACCCAGGGTGTCCGCCTCATCAATCTTACCAAGAAGAATGATGTCATTGCCAGCGTATGCAAGGTGATGAGTTCTGAGCTCGAGGCTTCTGTAGAAGAGGAGAGCCGTTCTGCCTGGGCTAAGAAGAGCGAGGAGATAGAGAATGATACCGTAGGTGCCAAGACTGCTGAAGAGGCTGCTGAGGCTGAGGCTCATCTCGCTGACGAAGCATCTGAAGCAGAGGATACCGATTCGGGCAACGTAGATTTCGAATAAAAGAAAAGACGCGTAAAAAATAAATAACAACAACTTTTAAACTCATTAAGAAAAATGAAAAAGTTTTTAGTAGCTGCAATGATGGTACTAGGTGCCACATCAGCATTCGCAGGCGACAGTGACGCTCTCAAGGCTGTCATGAAGGCTAAGTCTTATGCCGAGGCTGAGGCTTTGGTTAAGCAGAATTTGGGTCAGATGGCTAACGATGCAGAGAAGGCCAAGGCTTACAACAAGCTCGTTGATCTCGCTATGAAGCAGTTCAACGACCAGCAGAGCATCCAGCAGACCAATCAGATCATGAAGAAGAACGACCCGGTTGACGAGGCTGCTATGTCTGAGGGCGCTTACAATGCATTGATCAATGCTATTGAGTGCTACAAGTACGACCAGCTTCCTAACGCTAAGGGTAAGGTTGCTCCTAAGTTTAACAACAACGCTAGCCGTGTATGGGGTGCTCGTGTTCAGCTCGTTAATGCGGGTCAGACAGCAGCTCAGAACAATAAGGCTGATGAGGTATTGAAGTATTGGGGTGCATTCCTCGATACAGACAATGAGCCTCTCTTCGCTTCTGTAGACCAGAAGCAGAAGGATAGTGAGAAGGACTATATCGGTCAGGTTGCTCTCTTTGCAGCCCGTTATGCATACCAGGCTAAGGATGCTGCCCGTTGCGAGAAGTATTGCGACATCGCCATGAAGAGTGAGAAGGAGGCTAAGGATGCCCTCAACCTCAAGCTCTATGTAATGAAGGACGGCTTGAAGACTCACGAGGATTCTCTTGCCTATGTTAACAAGCTCAAGGATATCTTTGCAAAGGACGAGACCAATGAGGTTGTTCTTGATGGTTTGAACTCTATGTACTCTTCATTGAAGATGGAGAAGGAGCAGACTGAACTTTTGGACAATGCTATTGCAAAGAACCCTAACAACTTTGTAGCTCTTGCCAACAAGGGTATGATGTATATCCAGAAGAACGATGCAGACAACGCTATCAAGTGTTTGAAGCAGGCTCTTGCTGCAAAGGAGGATAACGTAGTTGTTCTTACTTATCTGGGTGCATGCTACAACAGCAAGGCTGGTAACTTGCAGGATCCTAACGGCCGCAAGGTTGTTTACCAGGAGGCTATCAAGGTTCTCGACAAGGCTAAGCAGCTCGATCCAGAGAAGGCTCAGGCTAACTGGGGTTACACCCGTTACCAGGCTTACTATGGCTACTATGGTCCTAACGCAGCAGAAACCAAGCAGGCTGAGGCTGAGAGCAAGTAAAGTTTAAGCTTCAAATAAGTATTTGATTCTCATAGGGGGATGTCACCTAGTGTGGCATCCCCTTTTTTTGTTTCTTTGAGATAGAGTTGTTCCGGTAAGATAACAAATAGGACTATGTTTTTTGTGGCAAAATGATTGATAAAACCATCAGCGAGTAATGTTGGTTTGCTGTAGGCGCCCATCAGCTGGTCTGCGCATGCACAACAGGTGTTGTGCGAGCGCATATCAGCTGTTATGCAAGCGCACAACAGCTGTTGTGCGGCCTACGGAGTTAACTTCTCCGATAACCTATACTATCTTTTCCGACAACTTCATCTGTCTTTTCCGACAACTTCTTCCGTATTCTGCGATTGTATCTTACGCTTGTGTGCATTTATTGAAGTTGTTCATGTGTCGTAAAAATCTTCTTGGTATGTCCGTATTCCATAAAAATAGGCTGAGCCATCATGCGATGACTCAGCCTTAATTCTTTTTAATCCATTCAGAACTTTACTGCTGAACAGGAATCTTCTTGACACGACGCTCGTGACGGCCACCTTCGAATGTTGTGGCAAAGAACTCGTCGAGAATAGCCTCGGCGGTCTTGTTGTCTACGAAACGACCTGGAAGTACCAATACGTTGGCATCGTTGTGCTGACGAACCAAATGAGCAATCTCCTTGCACCATGCCAATCCGGCACGTACACCCTGATGCTTATTCAATGTCATGGCGATACCTTCGCCGCTGCCGCAAATGCCGATACCTGGATATACTTCGCCGCTCTCAATGCCATTAGCAAGAGCATGACCGAAGTCAGGATAGTCTACACTCGCATCGCTGTATGTACCATAATCCTTTACAGGATAACCCTTCTTTTCCAAATATTCCAAAACGAATTGCTTCAATGGAAAACCTGCGTGATCGCATGCAATACCAACTGTCTTTACTTCCATAATACTTAAGTTTTTAAGTGAAGAACGAAGAGCAAACTCTTCATTACATCACAAGGTTAATATAAAAGAGTGATAGGAGTTAGATGCTGTAAACCAGATGATTGCCTGATGACAAAAACTGATACCAAACTTCTAACTCCTAACTTATCAAACTAATTAAGCTTCAGCCAAGAAAGCCTTTACCTGCTTGTAAACGTTCTCGCCTGTGTAACCGAGCTTCTCATCAAGTACCTTGTAAGGAGCAGAGAAACCGAAGCTCTCCATACCCCAAACCTTACCATTAGCGCCTACGAGACCTTCGAGTGTTACAGGAAGACCGGCAGTCATACCGAAGATCTTAGCGTTCTTTGGCAATACGCTCTCCTGATATTCCTTGCTCTGACCGCGGAACAAGCCCTCTGATGGAGCACTTACCACGCGAACCTTGATGCCGTCAGCACGCAAAGCATCGCAACCAGCCTCCAATGTAGAAACCTCAGAACCGCTTGCTACCAGGATAACGTCTGGATTCTCGTCGCTGCCTGCTACGATGTAAGCACCCTTAGCAGCCTGCTCGTAATCATTACCCTCTGGCAATTTAGCGATGCCCTGACGAGAGAAGATGAGAGCTGTAGGAGTCTCAACATTCTCCATAGCGAGCTTCCAGCAAACTGTAGTCTCGTCAGCATCAGCTGGACGGAATACGCGAACGCTATCCTTACCAGCGTGGTTCTTTAACTTCTCCATCAAGCGGATCTGTGCCTCCTGCTCAACTGGCTCGTGAGTAGGTCCATCCTCACCAACGCGGAATGCATCGTGAGTCCAGATGAACTTAACTGGAACCTGCATCAGGGCTGCGATACGAACAGCTGGCTTCATATAATCAGAGAATACGAAGAATGTTCCCATTGCTGCAACCACACCACCGTGGAGCATCATACCGATACACATATCAGCCATTGTCAACTCAGCAACACCTGCCTGGAAGAATGCACCTGAGAAGTCACCGCGAACGATGCTCTTGGTCTTCTTCAAGAAACCGTCTGTCTTATCAGAGTTAGAAAGGTCAGCAGAAGCACAGATCATGTTAGGAACCTGCTCTGCCAAAACACCGAGACAAGCAGCAGATGCTGCACGTGTAGCTGAACCAGCCTTCTGCTCAACCTTGCTCCAGTCTACCTTAGGAGCCTTGCCGCTGAACCACTCATCCATCTGGGCAGCCTTCTCTGGGTTAGCCTTGCGCCACTCAGCCTCTGCAGCCTTGCGTTCAGCTACAATCTTCTTCAACTCCTCAGCACGCTTAGCGTAGATTTCCTTTACATCGTCGAAGATAACGAATGCATTCTCTGGATCACCACCGAGGTTCTTGATTGTATTTACGTATGCGTCGCCACCGAGAGGAGCACCGTGAGTATTGATGCAAGCCTCGTAGCTTGTGCCGTCTGCGCGGAGGGCACCCTTACCCATTACAGTCTTACCGATGATGAGGGTAGGGCGGTCCTGCTCCTTCTGGGCAGCATCGAGCGCCTCACGAATCTGAGCTACGTCGTTACCGTTAATCTTGATGACATTCCAGCCCCAAGCCTTGTACTTCATCTCTGTATCCTCGTTCATTACAACGCCACACTCAGTAGAGAGCTGGATGTCGTTAGAATCGTAGAACATGATGAGGTTGTTCAGTCCGAGGTTACCGGCGATACGACCAACACCCTGAGAAATCTCTTCTTCTACAGCACCATCAGAGATGTATGCGTAGATCTTGTGCTGCATCATGGTTGAACCCAGACGAGCCTCGAGGAACTTCTCTGCAACAGCTGCACCAGCTGCGAGGGCATGACCCTGACCGAGAGGACCAGATGAGTTCTCGATACCACGCTGAAGGTCGAGCTCTGGGTGACCAGGAGTTACAGAACCCCACTGGCGGAACTGCTTGAGGTCTTCCATTGAGAAGAAACCACGCAAAGCCAAACCAGCATAGAGCATAGGGCTCATGTGACCTGGGTCGAGGAAGAAACGGTCACGACCTGTCCATGTTGGATCTGCTGGATCATAAACCAGGTACTCAGAGAAGAGCACGTTGATGAAGTCAGAACCACCCATAGCACCACCTGGGTGACCGGAATTTGCCTTTTCTACCATTGAAGCAGCCAAGATACGGATGTTATCAGCTGCATGATTCATTACTTTAATGTCGTTCATAATTTTATATTAATTATTGTTGTTATTTCTGCTGAAATATTCTTGTTTTTCTAGCTCTGAAGGCTACTCAAAAGAAGGATACTTCCTTTTTTCGCCTTCAAAGATACTATTTTATTTTCAAAACTACGATAGATTTTGCAGGAATTTTTACCTTAAGGGTGTTTTTCTTTACTTTTGCATCCTTAAAAACTGCAGGCTTCACTACATCCGGGTGTGCAAAGTCGTTGTAATCGCTCACCTTGTTGCAGGAAAGAATCTGTCCTGTTACAGTTTTTGGAGCAGCTGCCCCATCCAGATTAAACTCTACCTGCTGAGCCTTGTCAAGACTGACATTGGCAAGAGCAACCACAATGGTTCCATCTGCCTTCTTGGCTGCTGAAGTAGATACCAATGGAATCTTTCTTCCATCTCTTGCGTGATCATCGCCGCGAACATCCATAGAGTCGCACTTTACATCCATTGGGAGATAGGTTGCCTCCTGGAAGTCCTTGTACATGTTGAATACATGATAGGTTGGAGTCAGAACCATGTGACCTGTTCCCTTTGTATCTGTCAGGATCATTGACTGGAGTACGTTGACAATCTGTGCGATATTGGTCATCTTCACACGCTCTGTATGGCGGTGGAATACATTCAGCGAGAGTGCAGCAACGAAGGCATCGCGCATACAGTTCTGCTGATAGAGGTGCCCCTTGATAGTGCCTGGCTCCTCATCCCACCAGGTTCCCCATTCGTCAACGAGGAGGGCTACCTGCTTCTTTGGATCAGCCTTGTCCATGATAGCCTCGTGCTTCTTGATGACATCTTCTATGCCGAGCGCCTTGCCCATGGTCCAGTAGTAATCCTCATTGTTGAACTTGGTGGCAGAACCCTTGCTGCCTGACCAGCCTGTTACTGTATAATAATGTAGAGAAATGGCGTTGGCACGGTTGCCGATACGGTCCATCAATACCTTAGTCCAGTTGTAATCGTAATCGCTCGCTCCAGATGCAATCTTATAGAGCTGGTTCCCGTCATAGTTGCGGCAATAAACAGAGTAGCGGCGGAAAAGATCTGAATAATATTCAGGACGCATGTTGCCACCGCAGCCCCAACTTTCGTTACCAACACCGAGGTATTTTACCTTCCAAGCCTTGTCGCGACCGTTCTGTCGGCGGAGTTTTGCCATAGGAGTATCTCCATCGCTGGTCATATATTCCACCCACTTTGCCAATTCCTCAACAGTGCCGGAACCCACGTTGCCGCTGATGTAAGGCTCGCAACCCAACATCTCGCAGAGATTCAGAAACTCGTGTGTACCGAAAGAGTTGTCCTCAATGGTTCCACCCCAGTTGTTGTTCTGCATCTTTGGTCGCTTCTCACGTGGACCGATACCATCCATCCAGTGATACTCGTCAGCGAAGCATCCTCCAGGCCATCTTAATACAGGCACTTTCAGGTCCTTGAGGGCTTGGAGCACGTCGTTGCGGTAACCCTGAGTGTTAGGAATCTTAGAATCAGGACCTACCCAAAGACCACCATAGATGCAACTTCCGAGATGCTCGGCAAACTGGCCATAAATCTCTTTATTGATTTTCTGTGTTCCCTGGTTGGCATGGATTGTTCCTGTTACATCCTGAGCTTGAGCTGAGAATGCAACTGCTGTTGAAAGCAATGTGGTAGCGAAAAGTTTCTTCATCATTGTTCTTATTAATTGTTGTCGATTTTAAGTATAATACGTTTGTGGAGGAGGAATCCCCACAAACGTATTTATCGTTTATTTACTTTTTGTTCTCAACTGCTGCCTTTTCGATAGCAAGACCAGCCTTGTAGGTTTCAATATATTTATCAAAACCGGCTACATCTTCGGCAGTAGGTGCAATCTCTACACCAGTATTGCCTGCAAATACCTTCTTGTCGAGATAATCTGCCAGGCTCAACTTCTCTTCGTTGTTAACGAGATAACCTGCGAGCAGGGCAATACCCCAAGCACCACCTTCGCCTGCAGTCTCCATGACAGAGATAGGGGAGTTGATGGCTGCTGCAAGAATGCGCTGACCTACACCCTTGGTCTTGAACAAACCGCCATGACCGGTGATGCGATCTACCTGCACCTTCTCGTCCTTGAACAATACATCGTTACCAATCTTCAATACAGCTACTGAAGCATAGAGGTTGGCACGCATGAAGTTGGCAAGGTTGAAGTGGTCGTTGGCAGAACGTACGAACATAGGGCGACCTTCTGCAAGACCTGTTACAGGCTCACCAGAGATATAGTTGTAAGCAATCAATCCACCGCAATCAGCATCGCCTTCAAGAGCGTGGTTGTAGAGCTTGCCGAATACCTCGTTCATATCTACTGGAACACCGAGCAACTCCTGATATTGCTTGAACAAACCTACCCATGCATTGAGGTCGGAAGTACAGTTGTTGCAGTGAACCATTGCTACAGGGCTACCGTCTGGAGTAGTCACCATATCAATGACTTCGTAAGGTTGGCTCAAGGCTTTCTCCAATACAATCATAGAGAAAGAAGAAGTACCTGCACTTACGTTACCAGTGCGCTGACGAACAGCGTTGGTAGCTACCATACCTGTACCTGCATCACCCTCTGGAGGGCAGAGAGGAGTACCAGCCTGGAGTGTGCCTGATGGGTCGAGTTTCTTTGCACCTTCCTCGGTCAATACGCCAGCATCTTCGCCTGCGTTCAGTACCTCAGGGAGAATGTCGAGAATCTTCCAGCCCAGGTTCTTAGGCTCGATGAGCTTATCGAACTTAGCTACCATCTCTGCATCGTAGTTGTTGGTGTTAGAGTCGATAGGGAGCATACCTGATGCATCGCCTACGCCCAATACCTTCTTGCCTGTGAGCTGCCAGTGGATATAACCGGCGAGAGTAGTAAGGAAGTCAATCTTGTTGATGTGGTCCTCACCATTCAGGATAGCCTGATATACGTGAGAGATACTCCAACGCAATGGGATGTTGAAGTGGAAGAGCTCTGAAAGTTCAGCTGCAGCCTTGGCTGTATTGGTGTTACGCCATGTGCGGAAAGGAACGAGAATGTTCTCATCCTTACCGAAAGCCATGTAGCCGTGCATCATCGCAGAAATACCGATGGCAGCCAACTGCTTGATTTCGCAGTCGTACTCAGCCTTCACGTTCTTGCGGAGGTCGGCATAACAATCCTGCAAACCTTTCCAGATTGTGTCGATGCTGTAAGTCCAGAGACCATCAACCAACTGGTTTTCCCACTCAAAGCTACCCTGTGCGATAGGGTTGTTGTCGGTGTCGATCAAGACAGCCTTGATTCTGGTAGAGCCAAACTCGATACCGAGAATGGCCTTACCTGATTCTATAATAGTTTTTGCGCTCATTATTGATTCTTTCTTTAATGTAAGGAACAAAGAGAAAAGCAATGGAATTCTTCACTCTTCGTTCTTCACTCTTCACTTAAATTATCTCAACGCCTTGTTGAGCATGTAATAAATCTCGTTGTTGCGGAGCTGCTGCTTGAAGCTGCTGATAGTTGTGTTCTTGTCGATGTTGACGAACTCAATACCCAGGATCTCGCAGAAGTCCTCCCAGTACTCAGCAGTGATGTCGTAAGAGAAAGCACTGTGGTGAGTACCACCAGCGAGGATCCAAGCACCTGCACCAATCTCGAATGTTGGCTGTGGAACCCAGAGAGCTGAAGCTACAGGGAGCTTAGGCATTGCCTTTGGCTCGATGCACTCTACCTCACTTGCGATGAGACGGAAACGGTTGCCGAGGTCAACTACAGTTGCCTTAACACCCTTACCTGTCTTAGATGTGAATACCAAACGGGCAGTCTGCTGCTTGCGGATACCGATGCCGAGGAAGTGAACCTCGAGCTTTGGTTTGTCTGTTGCGATCAATGGGCATACCTCGAGCATGTGGCTCTGAAGGCTAGATGTGCGGTCGGCAGCGAAGTTGAGTGTGTAGTCCTCGAGGAATGAGCAACCCTTCTCCAAGCCCTGGTTCATTACCCAGAGTGTGCGGTAGAGGCAAGCTGTCTTCCAGTCACCCTCAGCACCGAAACCATAACCCTCTGCCATCAGGCGCTGTGAAGCCAAACCAGGAATCTGGTCGAAACCGCAGAAGTTTGGATCGTCGATGTCTGCATCGCCGAGGTCATCGAAGTTGGTTGTGAAAGCTACTGCGTTCTCATCCTTCAATACGCGACGGAGAGCGATCTCAGCCTTAGCTGCGTTCTTCACCTTCTCCCAATATACTTCCTCGCCAGACTCATCGATCTTGATAGTATATTCCTTCTTGTACTCCTCAACGAGAGCATCAGCTTCTGCATCAGTTACCTTCTTGTAGTACTCCATGAGTGAAGATACTGGGTAGTAATCTACGTGGTAACCCAAGCGCTGCTCGAACTCTACACGGTCGCCATCTGTTACGGCAACGTTGTTCATGTTCATACCGAACATCAAGCAGCGTACGTTGTGAGCATCAGCAACACCAGCAGCTACGCGAGCCCATGTTGCAATCTGCTTCTGAGCCTCTTCGCTCTTCCAGTAGCCTACAACTACCTTTCTAGGGATGCGCATACGGGTGCAGATGTGACCGAACTCGATGTCGCCGTGGGCTGACTGGTTGAGGTTCATGAAATCCATATCGATAGAATCCCAAGGGAGTTCTGCATTGTACTGAGTGTGGAAGTGGAGGAGAGGCTTCTCGAGAGCCTGCAAGCCCTTGATCCACATCTTAGCTGGAGAGAAGGTGTGCATCCATGTGATGATACCAACGCACTTCTCATCGTTGTTGGCAGCCTTCATGACAGCTTCTACTTCTGCAGAAGAGTTAGCTGTGCCCTTGTAAACTACCTTGATTGGGATGATGCCACTGTTGTTCAGACCATCTACCATGTCCTTTGAGTGACCATCAACTATCTTAACTGTTTCGCCTCCGTAAAGAAGCTGTGCACCAGTTACAAACCATACCTCTAAATTTTCAAATGCTTTAATCATGATTGTTTGTTGTATTAATTGTTATTGTTATGTGATTTATTATCTTTATTTGAAGCACTGTTGATTAGTGCTTTTTCTGTCCGTAGTAAGCGTTAGGACCGTGCTTGCGGTTGAAGTGCTTCTCTACGAGCAATGGGTTCATGGTGGTGTTTGGATTCACAGAGAATGAGATGAAAGCCATCTTTGCTACCTGTTCAGCTACTACTGCGTGATAAACAGCCTGGTCAGCATCCTTACCCCATGTAAAAGGACCATGGTTCTTAACCAATACGCCAGGAGTATGAACTGGGTTGATGTTATCTTTCTTGAAACGGTCAACGATGACAACACCTGTGTTGTGCTCATATTCTGCCATCATATCTTCTGTCATCGCATCAGTACAAGGGATGCAATCGTGGAAGTAATCAGCATGAGTTGTTCCAATATTAGGGATGTCCAAGCCAGCCTGTGCCCAAGCGGTAGCATAAGTAGAGTGAGTATGAACTACGCCACCCAACTCTGGGAATGCGCGGTAGAGAACCAGGTGGGTTGGTGTATCAGATGAAGGGTTCAGATCGCCTTCTACTACCTTACCTGTTTCCAAGTCTACTACTACCATATCGCTAGCCTTCATGGTGTCATAGTCGACGCCAGATGGCTTGATGACAACCAGACCTTTCTCGCGGTCGATGCCACTCACATTACCCCATGTAAAAAGCACGAGGTTGTGCTTAACGAGATCAAGGTTTGCCTTGAACACTTTTTCTTTTAATTCTTCTAACATAATATCTTTTGTTTTAAGTTGTTTATTCTATTTCAAGTTGAACGATGGGTCTTCCTCGTATGCTTTCTTGTTGAAGCGGTAGAGGGCGGCGCCTCGTTTCGAGTTGACTTTATCGATGAGTTCTGTTTTCTCGATGAAGTCGATATCCTTCACGCGTTTGCGGAAGTTGCGCTTATCAATCTCTTCGCCTATTACTGCCTCGAATACATGCTGAAGCTGTGTCAGCGTAAAGAGGTCTGGGAGGAGTTTGAAGCTTAATGGCTCATGATTGATGCGGCGGCGTATCTGTGCGATAGCGTTGCGGATCATGAGTTTGTGGTCTGAGTAAAGTTCTGGAAGTTCGTTCAGACTAACCCATTCCAATCCGTGTTCTACACGGAGGCTGTCATCATAGTCTTTCACATTGATGAGAGTGCAATAGGCGATAGAGATAACTCGCTCACCTGGGTCACGGTCGATGCGGCCGAAAGCTCCTACTTGTCTTATATAGAGGTTTTTCATTCCAGTAAGTTCCAGGATGACTCTGTTGGCAGCATCTTCGAGATTTTCTGTTGCGCCAACGAAACCACCATAGAGTGACCATTCGCCTCTTCCCGGGTCCATCTTGCGTTTGCCTATCAGTACCTGGAGGTTACTACCGTCGAAACCGAAAATGATACAATCGACGGATACTAATACTTTGGAGTATTCATTATAAAACTGGGTCATGGTCTTTCTGCTGTTTTGATGTAATGATTCAATGTATGTATAGTTGTGTTCTTTTGCTTGCTCTTCATAGAGCAGGTTCGAGAGGAAAATCAAGGAGTAAGAAGGAGAAGAAAGGATTGCGGATTTTTTCAACAGAAACAGTTTTGTCTGATCTTTGAGAAAATTCCAGACTCCTCACTTCTTACTCCTGACGTGAATAATATTTTACCAGAAGTATGCGTAGAATGCTGCGCAGAGGCCGATTACTACGAGGGTACCGATAATATCGAAGGCACTCCAACTCTCACGGATAGACTTCTTGAAGTCTGATGTGAAGGTGATTGCCTCTACCTGCTCCTTGCTTGGAGCTGGAGTGAAGCAGCTTACTACTACCATGAAGATGATGAGGAATACGAGCAACCAGCACTCGAATACGAGCCAGTTGGTCTGCCAGAACCATGCGGTGTAATCCCAGAATGCACCATCCATTGTAGCCTTACCTGTATCAGTGATGACGTTGGTAACGAGGCGGAGCATACCGATGAGGAAACCGGTAATCATGGTGTATTCACCTGCCTTTGGAGTAATCTTCTTAAAGAAGATACCCATTGCAAATACGGCTACCATGGCTGGAGCCAGAAGTGACTGGATACCCTGGAGATAGTTGTACAATGTATCCATCTTCATCATGATTGGCAACCATGCGAAACCGAGAACTACAACTACAATGGTAGCGATACGGCCAACGAGTACGTAGTGAGCCTCAGACATGCCCTTCTTCAATGGTTTGTAGAAGTCCTCGGTGAAGAGGGTAGCACAGCTATTGAAGAATGCTGCCAATGAAGCAACGAGTGCGCAGATGAAACCGATGGTTACGATTCCCTTGATACCTGCAGGAAGAACGGTCTTTACCATGATGGCGAAGGCTGCATCAGTCTCGTTCATCTGGATGGCACCCTTCTGAGCCAAGGCTGCTGCAATCATACCTGGAATGAGGAACATGAAGCAAGGAAGTACCTTGAAGAAACCGGCTGCGATAGTACCGCGGCGGGCACGCTTCATAACCTCTACGTTGCTCTCGCCAGGAACCTGACCCAATACACGCTGAACGATGTGCTGGTCTGTACACCAGTACCAGAAACCGATGATGGTTGCACCGATGAATACTACGAAACCAGGATACTCCTGATACATAGAGTCACCTGCCTCCCAGTGGAACATGTGAGTTGTACCGTAGCCGTTGTTCAACTTGCCGCAGTAATCCATCATGTCGGCCCAACCGGCAGAGATGCTGCCACCGCCGAGGGTAGAGAGACCGAGGAAGAGTACGAGGAAAGAACCGATGACGAGGATAGGAGTCTGGATAGTTGACAATGTCATCACACCCTTCATACCACCGAATACGGTGAAGATGGTGGTGAGGATAATCAAACCGATAGCACCTGCCCAGAAGTTCAAGCCCCAGAGATACTCGAAGAAAATACCACCTGTAAGGGCTGTAACGCTCACCTTAGTAAGGATGTAAGCTACGAGGGTGATGATAGAGAGCCATGAACCTGTGCGCTGGGTATAGCGGAACTTCAGGAAGTCTGGCATGGTGATGATCTTACCCATCTTGTTGATGAGCAACTGGTAGAAAGGTACGAACAGCCAACCCAAGATGAGGATCATCCAGCCCTGCATCTCCCAGTGTGCCATACCGACACCACTCTTGGCACCTGTACCAGCCAAACCAACGAGGTGCTCAGAACCAATGTTGGCAGCAAAGATAGCCATACCGATTACATACCATGGCTCACCCTTACCGAAGAGGTAGGCAGAAGAGTCTTCACCTTTCTGAGCCTTTCTGTCTTTCACGATTGCGTGCCAGACAGCCCAAATTACGCCGATTACACCAATGGCGAGTACAGCCCAATCAAGCCATACGAATTCTGTTGAATTCCAATTCATAATTACTATAAGATTGTTTGTTTATTTATTATTATTTGTTTATTCTTTTCTTTTATTGGATGCTTATTATGTTAGTTTCTTATCCAGCACATTTCGTTTTTTGTCATTGCGAAAACTTCTTGTTGGATGTTAGCTGTTCCGGCGGACTTTATCCGCCGGTTCGCTAACTTTTAAACTAACTTAAGCTTACTTTTTAACGCTGAATTTGTAAGCGAGGTGAGAATAGTATTTCTCTCCTGGCTTCAATGTGGCATCTGTCCAATCCTTTACACCCTGAGCAATCTTGGTTGGAGAATCAGGATATTTCTGGCTCTCGAAGCAAACGCTTACGTGTTTAGGATACTTGATGCCATGCTTGCAGGCAATACCTGTTCCTTGGAAGTTACCGGTGTAAACCTGAATGCCTGGCTCGTTGGTAAATACTTCAAGAAGGATACCGCTCTTTGGTGAGTAGAGGCTTGCGCAAACTGTTTTGTCATCGCCCTTACCATCCTTATATGTGTTCAAACACCAGTTGTGGTCGTAACCTGTGGCATTCTTAATCTGATCAAAGTTATAATCAACCTTCTTGCCGATTTCTGCAGGTTTACGGAAATCCATAGGGGTTCCTTCGACACTCTTGATTTCACCAGTTGGAATGTAAAGTGAATCTGCAGGAGTGAACTTATCTGCATTGATATACATTACCTGATCGAAACCTTCCTTAGATGGATCGCCATTCAAGTTGAAGTAACTGTGGTTGGTCATATTGACAACGGTCTCTTTGTCTGTTGTAGCGCCAAACTCGATGTCGAGTGTGTTGTCACTCTTGACTGTGTATTTAGCTGTTGCTGTTACGTTGCCAGGGAAACCATTCTCACCATCCTTCGCATTGATAGTGAAGGTAACGGATGAGTCGTTCTTCTCTGTAATGTCGTAAACCTGGTTCAACCATCCTGTAGCACCACCACCATGCAGGCAGTTGCCATTATCATTTGCCTTCAACTGGTATGTTGAACCAGCAAGTGAAAGTTTAGCATCCTTGATACGGTTGGCATAACGTCCTACAGAAGAGCCATAATCTGAAGGAGAGTTAAGGGTGTCAGCATACTGATGGATATTATCGTAACCAAGAACCACATCTGTTGGCTTTCCGTCCTTGTTTGGAACGGAAATGGAAACGACACGTCCACCATAATTGGTGAGGCAAACTTCCATGCCGTTTGCATTCTTGAGAGTTACTAACTCAGTCTTCTTGCCCAATACTGTTGAATCGAAATCTGCTGGATTCAAACCAGATTGTGTGAGACTTGCATTGCTGCTTGATGAACAAGCTGAGAGGGTAGCGATAGCCGCAAAACCAACTCCCATAAATAGGGTCTTAAATGTACTCATTTTTAGGCTGTTTTTTATTGTCTATTCATTTTGGGTGTAAAATTACAATTTTATTTCGAATCTGCAAGCGTTTTCCCTAACTTTTTTTCTTCTAAAGTGTCTTTTTAACACTATTTGTATGAAAACGCCTGTTTTTGCCTTATTTGGAACAAAAAAAACTGCAGTTAGCAAATACTAACTGCAGTTCCTTATATTATATATAATGTATATATTAGCAAACCTTGTGAGAACCCTCAGAGATGATTACAGGGTAAATCTCTGGAGCATGACCATATTTGGCTGTGAACTTAGCTGTCACGTCCTCAACGAACTTGTCGTAGATATCGTCCTTTACCAGGTTGATAGTGCAGCCACCGAAGCCACCGCCCATGATACGGCTACCAGTAACACCGTTCTCCTTAGCAACATCGTTTAAGAAGTCGAGTTCCTCGCAGCTTACCTCGTATTCCTTGCTCAAGCCGTGGTGAGTCTCGTACATCTTCTGACCTACTGTCTCGTAGTCACCCTTCTCAAGAGCATCGCAGACTGCCAATACGCGGTCCTTCTCGCCCAATACGAAGTGAGCGCGGCTGTAATCCTCTTCGCCTACCTCAGAGCGAACCTCTTCCAACTGTTCCCATGTGCAATCACGGAGAGTTTCGAACTTAGCTTCTGGGTGCTTTGCTGCAATGTGCTTAACAACATTTTCGCAAGAGTTGCGACGGTCGTTGTATGGAGAACCTGCCAACTCGTGCTTTACCTTAGAGTTTACCAGGCAGAGTTTATAGCCCTTAGGCTCGAATGGGAAGTATTCAAATTCGCGGCTGTTGCAATCGAGGCGCATCAACTTACCTTCCTTGCCGAAAACAGAAGCAAACTGGTCCATGATACCGCAGTTAACACCTACATACTTGTGCTCAGTAGCCTGACCAGCGAGAACGAGATCCCATTTAGAAACCTTGTTGTCACCGAAAAGGTCGTTCAAAGCAAAAGCAAAACAGCTTTCAAGAGCAGCAGATGAAGACATACCTGCACCGAGAGGCACATCACCATAGAATGCTGCATTGAAACCCTTTACGTCAACGCCTAAAGCCTTCATCTCCTGGCAAACACCATAGATGTAACGTGCCCATGAAGCGCGTGGACCTTCTGGATCATTAACCTTGAATTCTACACGGTCCTTCAAGTCGATAGAGTAGAGCATGACGGTATCTGTTCCGTTAGGACGTATTTCTGCCATAATACCCTTATCTACTGCACCTGGGAAAACAAATCCACCATTATAATCGGTATGCTCACCAATCAAGTTAATACGACCTGGTGACATGTAGATGTTACCTGTTTTACCATCGAAATGCTTGATGAATCGGCTTCTTACTTTTTCAATATCCATAATTAGTTAAGTTTTTGTTGTGTTGTTACTAAAGATTTGATTATATGATTTAGCCCTAAGACTATATATGCCTTAGGGCTAATTTATTTCGTGTTATTAATCAACAGGAATATCCTTGTTGATGTTCTTGCAACCAGCTACAGCATAGAAGAACATGTATGCCATACAGATGAGAGGCACAATGTAACTAGCCATATAGCCAGCGTTGTCTGCGATGAAGTTTTGTACCAATGGCATCAATCCGCCACCTACTACCATCATCATGAAGATACCTGAAGCCTGGGCTGTATACTTGCCAAGACCCTCAGTAGCAAGGTTGAAGATAGAAGACCACATGATAGAAGTGCAGAGACCGCAGAGTACCAGGAACATGGCAGCGATAGGCACTGTTACCATCTGGAATGATGTACCTGTAAATACAGGCATTTCTACTGTTGTTGACTTGCCGAGAAGTACGGCGAGGACGATAAAGATCATACCTGCACCATTGGCAATCATCATCATCATGCGGCTAGATACCTTGTCAGCAATAAAACTGGAGCAAAGACGACCAACCAGCATCAGGAGCCAGTATGTACCTGCTACGAAACCACCGATAGCTGCTGCATTTGCCAAGGCTGTACCATTGATGAAACCACCACCATTTGCTGTTGTATCAGAAATGTAGAAGTTCAATGTTCCAGGAATACCTACCTCAACACCTACATAAACGAAGATTGCGATAACGCCGAGGTTGAAGTGGCGGAAAGCCCATGGTGAATGCTCGAATACAGTCTTGTCTGTAGTCTTACCCATCTCTGGATCCTGGATAGGGATGAAGTTCAAGATAACGAATGCTGCTGCGAATACGGCAAGGGCAATGTAAAGCACGAGATTCACATCTACCATTTTGGTATTAGCAGTAACAGTACCGATAAGGGCACCTACGAGCATTGGGGTTAAAGTTCCGGATAAACTGTTCAATGTACCACCGATGAGGTTCAACTGGTTACCGCGGTTACCACCACCACCGATGAGGTTCAACATTGGGTTAACGACAGTATTCAAAATACATACTGCGAAACCTGAGATGAACGCACCGAAGAGGTAAACGGCGAAGCCTGAGATGTCGGCACCGAACTTACCTGAAAGGAACTGGATGAGCACGCCTACGAATCCGGTAGCGATACCGGTGAGGGCTGTCTTCTTGTAACCGATCTTGGTGAGCAACTTACCTGCAGGGATACCCATGAAGAGGTAAGCCAAGAAGTTCATGGCGTTACCCAACATACCGATCATGTTAGCACTTCCGCTGTCAGCGAATACATTTTTCCAAATAACTCCGATAGGAGCAGCCAAATTCGTTACGAACGAAATCATGGCGTAGAGGAACATCATCGTGATAATGGCGATGATATTGCCATTTTTACTTTGGTTTTCCATTTTTTTTGATAGTTGATATTGTTATTTGTTATTATTATTTGCGAAAAGCTTGTTTATACTCTTTTTGAAGAGGTTATTGATTCTCTTTTATGGTAAAGAGGTTGCTACTCTTTTCTTCTAAGAGGTTGTTTCTTCTTTAAAGACGTTAAGACTTCTCTTTAAGATTGTTGTCGCGCTAGATGGGGTTTGTCATTCAAGCGCGAAAATGGAGCAAGTGCTGTTTAGAGTACCTGCTCCATGATTTATTCTGATTTATTTGTCAATTCCAAACTTATAGATTGTCTTCTGGGTGTATGTTTCACCCGGATTTAATCTGCAACTTGGGAAATAGGTGTGATTTGGAGTGTCTGGGAACTTCTGTGCCTCGAAGCAGACTGCACTGCGACGTGGGAATGTTGCACCAAACTGTCCTGAGATACCTGCAAGGAAATTACCTGTGTACATCTGCAAACCTGGTTCTGTGGTATAAACCTCCATGGTACGGCAGCTTACAGGGTCTTTTATACGGGCAGCAAAACTCAACTCACCTTCTTCTGTCTTGTTCAATACATAGTTGTGGTCATAGCCCTGACCATTCTTGATCTGCTCGTTGTCTGCATTGATGTCCTGACCAATTGGCTTTGGTGTACGGAAATCGAATGGTGTGCCCTCAACCTTCAAAATCTCACCTGTAGGGATAGAATACTTATCAATAGGGAGATAGTAGTTTGCGTTTACCTCACAGATGATATTGTCAACTGTTGGGGTAGGATTAGCAATACCCTGGATTGAGAAGAAAGCGTGATGTGTCAGGTTGCAGATGGTTGTCTTGTTGGTTGTAGCCTGATACTTGATAACGAACTCATTGTCGTCGGTCAATGTGTAAGCTACCCAAACTGTCAACTCACCAGTGAAGCCTTCTTCACCATAAGGGCTCGTGTATTTCAACACGACAGCGCTATCACTCATGCGGGTTGCATCCCAAACTTTGGTGTGGAAACCTGTAGGTCCACCATGCAGGTGGTTGGGACCATCGTTGCATGCCAAGTGATACTCCTTGCCGTGAAGTATGAACTTGCCTTCTTTAATACGGTTGCCATAACGACCGATGAGCACACTCAAGAATGGCTCTGGTGAGTTGATGACGTCCTGTATGTTGTCATGACCCTGGATGAGGTTGGCATAGTTGCCATCCTTGTCAGGCATCATGATGGCTACGACTGCTCCACCATAGTTAGTCACTGCAACTTCGTTGCCTTGCTTGTTTCTTAACACGAAGAGATCAGTCTTCTTGCCATTCACTGTGGTCTGAAAATCTTCTCTTTTCAAACCACACTTATTTGCTGGTTCTGTATTCATAATATCTCACTTTTTTTAGTTACCTTACTTTGGTTTAAGTAATGTACTGCAAAGTAACTAAAAAAAAATGAGTATTACAAATATTTTATGAACTTTTTGATTTAAAAAATCCTAAAATGATTCTGATAGCAAATCGGCAACGACGTAACTTGATCCGCCAATAAAGATAAAATCATCTTTTTTTGCGTTTGCTTTTGCTTTGTTAAATGCCTGTGCGATAGTTTGATAGCATGTTCCGTTTAAGCCGTGCTTTTGTGCGTATCCGTATAATTTGTCTACAGGAATCGCTCTTTTGGTTGATGGCTGTGTCCAATAGAAAATCGTGCTTTCTTTTGGCAACTTTTCTAATAGTCCCATTACATGCTCTACATCTTTGTCATCAACCATTCCGAAGACAATATGTTTCGTATCGGCTTTGACGGATGCAATCTGAGGCTCCAGATACTCCCATCCGGCAAGGTTATGTCCCGTATCACAGATGGTGAGAGGGTGTTCGTTGAGTTTTTCCCATCTGCCACGTAAGCCTGTCAGCTCGCATACATGTTCGAAGCCGTTCTTTATGCTTTCATCTTTGATTTCTATTCCTTCTTCCTTCAGGCATTCTACGGCTGCGGATATGGTGCAGAAGTTCTTTTTCTGATAGTTGCCTTTCAGTTCGAAGTTCGTGTCTGCGTCAGTTGCATGTGCAAAATGGATAGGAGAATTCTGCTCATGGGCTTTCTTGATGAATACAGGTTGGGTCTCTTCGTTCCATTCGCCAATAACGACAGGAATCTGTGGCTTGATGATACCTGCCTTTTCGCCTGCAATCTCGCCGAGTGTATTCCCGAGGAATTGGGTGTGGTCAAAACTGATGTTCGTGATAACGGATAGGATAGGAGTGATGATGTTGGTACTATCCAGTCTTCCTCCCAATCCAACTTCGATGACGGCAAAGTCTACCTTTTGTTCTGCAAAATACTGAAATGCCATCATGGTGGTCAGTTCAAAGAACGAAGGATGTAGCGGTTCGAAGAATTTCCGGTTGTTTTCTACAAAGTCGATTACATACTCTTCGCTTACCATCTCACCATTTACGCGAATGCGTTCTCTGAAATCTACAAGATGTGGAGATGTGAACAGGCCGACTTTATAGCCCTGGCTCTGCAGGATTGCAGCAAGGGTATGGGATGAAGAACCTTTTCCGTTGGTTCCTGCAATGTGGATACATTTATATTGGTTATGAGGATGTCCGAAGTGTTCGTCCATTTTATACATCGTATCAAGCCCAGGTTTGTATGCCTTGGCTCCAATCTTTTCAAAAACCGGCGTGCTGGTGAAAAGATATTCAACAGTTTCTTGATAATTCATGTTATACCTTATTATATATACAGATAATCCCCGAAAAGAGCGAACCGTTCTTTCGAAGATAGTTCGCCCTCTTCGGGGATTGCTCTTTACTGTTTATTTTTTAAAGAGATTCTTGAAACTTTCAAAGAGAGATTTCTTCTCTGCATTATCTGCTTTGAAATTATCGCATTCCTTGAATTTCACAACAAGATCCTTTTCTTCCTTGGTCAGAGAGGTAGGTACGAAAACGGTAATATTGACGATAATATCACCACGGCCATAACCATATCCCTGAATAGCCGGCATACCTTTGCCACGCAAACGGATCTGTTTGCCTGGTTGTGTGCCAGGTTCTATTTTGATCTTCGTCTTGCCATCCAAGGTGGGGACTTCGACCTCGCCACCCAAAGTGGCAGTTGCAAAGTCAAGAACAAGATTATGGTATAAGTCCTGATCAACACGCTCGAAATCATCGTTCTTTTCTACGCTTACCATTACCTGTAGGTTTCCGTAGAGACCATTGTGCTTGCCTTGGTTACCCTTTCCTTCAACGGTAACAACCATATCGTTGTCGACACCTGCAGGGATATTGATTTCTACGAGTTCCTCGCCCTTCACGATTCCGTCGCCACCGCATTCTTTACATTTGTTCTTGATGATAGTTCCCTCACCGCCACACTTTGTACAGGCAGCCTGAGTTTGCATCATGCCGAACATACTGCGCACCGTTTTTAAGACATAGCCGCTTCCGTGACATTCCGGACATGTTTCTGGCTGGGCACCACCTTCGCAACCTGTTCCGTGACATGCAGAGCAAGTTACATCCTTGCGAATCTTGAAGCGTTTGGTAACACCTGTTGCTGCCTCTTGGAGAGTCAGTTTTACTCTTACGCGAAGGTCGCCACCCTGGTAAACCCGCTTCTGTGAGCCGCCACCGAAACCGCCGCCACCAAAGCCGCTGAAACCGCCGTGTCCGCCAAAGATATCTCCAAACATAGAGAAGATGTCGTTCATGTCCATGCTGGCACCACCGCCGAATCCGCCGAATCCACCTTGTGGGCCGTCGAAACCAAACTGGTCATACTGCTGGCGCTTCTGGGCATCGTGGAGAACTTCGTAAGCTTCGGCAGCTTCCTTGAATTTCTCTTCCGCCTCTTTGTTGCCAGGGTTGCGGTCTGGATGATACTTGATGGCTATCTTTCGATACGCCTTCTTTATTTCGTCTTCTGATGCCGACTTGTCTACGCCCAGCACCTCATAATAGTCTCTCTTAGCCATTTGCTTATTTCAAATATTGAATTTTCTTGCAGAATTCTAATAGAATGTTCTGGATTTTGAAAAATAATTCTTGATATTTCTTTCTTACTGACCTACAGCTACCTTGGCATGGCGAATCACCTTGTCGTTCATCGTGTAACCTGTCTGGACGCAGTCAATAATCTTTCCCTTCTTGTCATCGCCCATTCCTGGAACCATAGCAATAGCCTCGTGGAAATCTACATCGAAATCCTTGTCGTTGGTTTCAATCTTCTTTACGCCAAGACCTTCGAGTGTCTTTACGAATTTGTTGAAAATCATCTGGACACCTTCCTTGATAGCCTTAGGGTCTTCGCTCTTGTCAGCGATGGCACGCTCAAAGTCGTCGAGAATAGGCAGAATAGCAGCTACAGTCTTCTCGCCGCCATTCAAAATCAGTTCTGCTTTCTCTTTGAGGGTACGCTTGCGGTAATTCTCAAACTCAGCAGTCTTATAGAGTAACTGTTTCTTGAGTTCCTCTACCTCTTGCTGTGCTTTTGTTAAAGGATCAATCTCTTCTGCCTTCTTGTCAGCAGCGTCTGTATTGTTGTCACCTTCTTCTGCCTTGTTGTCAGTATTCTGATTTTCCTCAGTATTTTCATTTTGAGTTGTCTGCTCATTATTTTCATTCTGAACAGTCTCCTGAACGTTTCCGTCCTCTATATTGATTTCTTTTTCTTTTGACATAGTCTTAAATTTTTTAAACATGATAATTCTTGTTATTGGTTGTTTGACAAAAAGTGTGCCAACCCGATTCTCATCGAATTGGCACTATTAAATTATAAGATAATTTGTGGTTGCTGTTTAAAACAGCAGAATAACTTTCTGTTTAGAATCCGTACATCTTAGCCTTCTGCTCCTTGATAGCTTCATCGTAGATATACTCATCATAAGACATGAGCTTGTCGATGGTGCCTGATGGAGTGAGCTCGATGATACGGTTTGCCACGGTGTTGATGAATTCGTGGTCGTGGCTAGAGAAGAGGATGTTGCCCTTGAAACCTACCAGGTTGTTGTTGAATGCCTGAATACTCTCCAGGTCCAAGTGGTTGGTTGGTGTATCAAGAATCAGGCAGTTGGCGTTCTGCAACTGCATGCGTGCAATCATACATCTCATCTTCTCACCTCCGGAGAGGACATTTACCTTCTTCAGTACTTCTTCGCCGCTGAAGAGCATTCTTCCGAGGTAGCCCTTCATGGCAACTTCGTTACCTGGACCATACTGGCTCAACCAGTCTACCAGGTTCTTGTCGCTCTGGAAGAATTCTGTATTATCGAGTGGGAGATAAGCAGTTGTGATAGTAACACCCCACTTGTAGTCACCTGCGTCAGCCTTTCGGTTGCCGTTGATGATTTCGAAGAGTGCGGTCATCGCCTTAGGGTTGTGAGAAAGGAATACTACCTTCTCGCCCTTTTCTATGTTGAAGTTTACATGGTCGAAGAGCACTGTTCCGTCTTCGTCGCATGCTTTCAGTCCCTCTACCTCCAGAATCTGGTTACCTGGCTCACGGTCCATCTGGAAGATGATGCCTGGGTATTTACGGCTTGATGGACGGATTTCTTCGACGTTCAGCTTCTCCAGCATCTTCTTGCGGGATGTTGTCTGCTTACTCTTGGCAACGTTAGCTGAGAATCGGCGGATGAATTCTTCCAACTGCTTCTTCTTCTCTTCTGCCTTCATCTTCTGGTTCTGAGCCTGGCGGAGAGCCAACTGAGAACTCTCGTACCAGAAAGAGTAGTTACCTGCAAACATCGTAATCTTACCGAAGTCGATATCTACGGTCTGGGTACTTACAGCATCGAGGAAGTGACGGTCGTGAGATACTACGAGTACGGTCTGTTCAATGTTGCTGAGATAGTCTTCCAACCACTCAACTGTGTCGAGGTCAAGGTCGTTGGTAGGCTCATCGAGAAGGAGGTTGTCTGGGTTGCCGAAGAGTGCCTTTGCCAGCATCACGCGCACCTTCTCTGTATTTGAAAGTTCTCCAACGAGTTTGTCGTGGCGGTCTTCCTTTACGCCGAGGTTCTGCAGAAGTTGTGCGGCATTGCTTTCTGCCTCCCAACCATTCATTTCTGCAAACTTGAGTTCCAGCTCAGCAGCGAGGTTACCATCTTCTTCTGTCATCTCTGGCTTAGCATAGAGGCGCTCGCGCTCCTTCATGTTTTCCCATAATGGCTGATGGCCCATCAGAACGGTATCCATCACGCGGAAATCGTCATATTTGAAGTGGTCCTGTTCCAAGACAGAAAGTCGCTCGCCTGGTCCCATTTCTACTGTACCCTTGTTTGGTTCAAGGTCGCCGCTGATAGCGCGGAGGAAAGTAGATTTTCCGGCACCGTTAGCACCGATGATACCATAAATATTACCATGAGTGAACTTGAGGTTTACATCCTTGTAAAGCACTCTCTTTCCGAATTGGATCGCAAGATTTTGTACTGTAATCATTCCTTTTTATTATTCTGTACTTTTATTTTTGTTTTTTTACTACTATTAATGCCTTGAAAGAATCGAGTTGTTAGTCTAGACTTTTCAAGAAACGCTCACCCTGCGGAGTACGAAGCCAAATGGCAAACCCCAGTGCAGGTACCAATATAATGGAAAATATAATTGTTAAACCTTCTCCCATAATTTTATTTTTTTATTAATACCTTATTAGCAATATATGCAAAAAGCCAAGTAAGGAATAAACCAATAATTATACTGGTAATATTGAAGATTTTTAATTCGCCATCAGAATATATCGTGACGGCATTACCTGCAACCATGACCAAGAAACATGTCTTGGCAAGGTCGTAGAAAAACTTTCCGAGACATTCTCGGGCAGTTTTGTTTCTTTCTTTATCTTCTCTTTGCGTCATTGCAATTTCTGTTATTCAGCTGCAAAATTACAAAAAAATATTTGAAACACAATGATTTATTGGCAAAAGTTACTAATTTTTAGTTAAAAACATGGTGGCTTTTTGTTATTTTGCAGAAAAGTCTTACTTTTGTAGGCTGAAACGGAGAAAATGCAGCATTGATTCTGTGTTTTTCATGTTAAGAAAATGATATCGATAACAATATGAGACAACAAAATAGAAAAGGAAATTTTAATAAGCATACCAATAATGCTTATGGCTACGGAAACCCAAATGAATATGAGCATTACAAGGTAGAAAAGCCTGCTCCGTTGCTGGAATGGCTGATGGAGAATGTGAAGGGACCTAGTAAGACCAAGGTGAAGCAGACTCTGCAGGGTAGGGGAATCAAGGTAAATGGCAAAACCATTACCCAGTTTGATTATGCCCTGAAGCCGGGGATGAAGGTGAGTGTGAGCAAGACAAAGAAGAATCAGGAGGTATTTAAAAGCAGATACCTTAAGATTGTTTATGAAGACAGATATCTGATTGTTGTCGAGAAAAACATCGGTATATTGAGTATGGCAGCCGGTCATTCTACTTTGAATGTGAAAACGGTGCTTGATGATTATTTTCATAAGACTCGCCAGAACTGCCAGGCGCATGTAGTACACCGACTTGACCGTGATACTTCGGGCTTGATGATTTATGCCAAGGATAAGCAGACGGAACTGGCTTTGGAGGATGATTGGCATCATAATGTGTACGACCGCAGATATGTAGCTCTGGTTTCCGGAGAGATGGAAGAAGATGAAGGTACCGTTGCCAACTGGCTGAAAGATAACAAGGCTTATATTACTTACAGTAGTGATACGGATAATGGCGGCAAGTATGCTGTTACCCATTTCCATACATTAGAGCGTACAACGGCTCATTCTCTGGTGGAGTTCAAACTCGAAACGGGCCGTAAGAATCAGATTCGTGTTCATACGGCCGATATGGGGCATCCGGTGTGTGGTGACATCAAGTATGGTAATGGTGATGATCCATGCCAGCGCTTGTGCCTGCATGCCTATGTGCTGTGTTTCTATCATCCCGTAACGCATCAGCCTATGGAATTTGAAACTCCGATACCGGCTGAATTCCGCAGGGCATTAAAGAATGATCGTTAATAGGGTGATGAATACTGATTGGTAGTTTATACTATATAATAATGTGATATGAATGATTTTGGATATTATGCGCTGGTATTGGTAGTCCTTGTTGTAGGACTGTTTGTCTTAAAGAAGGTGGCTACCTGTATGATTAAAGCAATGGTAGCTGTTGTTATGGTAGCCGTGCTGGCAGTTCTTTACTGGCTCTTCTGTTGATAGTAGAGTTGTATGATGATGACGAGATAAGATTTTAGATATTTTTGATTGGTAAATTGGTTGCGGTTGTCTGGGTGTAAACTTTGGGTGGCTGCAACTTTTTTATATTGATATTTAAAGAGATATAAAGTGATATTTAAAGGTGATATGAAATGGTAGGGAGAAATATAAAACAAAAAAGAGCATTTCTGTTAAGAAATGCTCTTTTTGTACACCCTTAGGGATTCGAACCCTAGACCCACTGATTAAGAGTCAGTTGCTCTACCAACTGAGCTAAGGGTGCAACTATTTGTTGGTGACTCCGCAAGGATTCAAACCTTGAACCTCTTGATCCGTAGTCAAGTGCTCTATTCAGTTGAGCTACGGAGCCAAAACCGTTTGTTTCAGTGAAGCTTTGATAGGAGAGTGACTCCGCAAGGATTCAAACCTTGAACCTCTTGATCCGTAGTCAAGTGCTCTATTCAGTTGAGCTACGGAGCCAATTCTTATCTTTTGTACACCCTTAGGGATTCGAACCCTAGACCCACTGATTAAGAGTCAGTTGCTCTACCAACTGAGCTAAGGGTGCAACATTTAAAAGCCTCATTTCTGAATTGCGAGTGCAAAGGTACTACTATTTTTTGATTCCACCAAATTTTTTCGCAACTTTTTTTGAAAAAAATCAATTTTTCTTCATCTTGAAGGTTCCTAATGTATGTCTATACCCCTTCTTGTTGATGCTTACCACGCGGTAGATACCCTCCTTTAAGTTTCTAACATCTAGCGTGTTATCTTTTGCATGGAGGTACAGAATATCGCATCCTTGCAGGGTTTCGACCATCAGAACGTCAAAAACGAGATTTTTGGTGGTTTCTGCTAGATATACCTTCTTTCCGTCACATTCGAGTAATTTCGCAGCTCCTGTGCTTTGGGCAAAAAGTGGATTCTCTTCCTCTTTTTCTTGGGTTGGCTGGCTTTCGATGCCATATCCGTCCATTGAAGTTACGGCAACAAACAGACGTTTTGCGTCAGGATTTTCTATTTTGAACGAATTTCCTATGATTCGTGCGGCAACCAGGTTGCGTGCATCGGTGATGTCAACCGGATATTTCTTGCTCGCGTATACATTATTATATATATAAGGGGTTGCGATTTTAGTGCCATCCGTATAGTTTGAAGGATTGCTCCAGGAAACTGATACCTTGTTATCGGTGGTGATTACCGATAATTGCTGTGGCTGTTCCGGTTGATTCTTGCTTGCCCAAGTCATCGGCGGAACCAATGAAGGGTATGGATTGAAACGTTGGGTAAAGTCGAGAATACCCTGTTTGTTGTCCAGCAGGAACTTGTTTCTGAAGAATGCATATCCCATTCCGAGGTTTCGGATGTGATACATTTCTGCCGTCACGTCATTGATGTTCCACTTTCCTTCTTTCGGATCGAGAAAGTAGATGCCCAGTCCTGGAACCACAATCTTGCCATGGCTCTGTTCCTGCCAGTCGATGGCAAACGGATAGAAGTGTTCGTTCTTGAAATACATCATAGGGAAGAGCTCGTCCATCAGACCGCTCTTGAGCCAGCCCTGTGCATCCTGGCAGACCTTCGTGTATGCATTCCAGCCAAAGCTCCGGTATCTGCTCAGGTCATCATACTTTCCTACAGGTGAGCAGCTCATTTTTACCCAAGGTTTTTCAGCCTTCACTGCATCGTGAATCTTTCTTACGATGTTGGTGATATACCGGCGTCCCTGTTCCCGGCTCACTTTGATGTTCCAGGTTTCAGGGTAACGGATGTAGTCGAGGTGAATACCGTCTACATTATATTTATGGGTGATTTCCCTGCAGATGTTTGCCAGATAATCACCTGTCCGACTGTTTTCTGGATCCATGTATCCGTCGACTCCAATCTTCTTGATGAGTTTTGGCATCTTGTTTCGGAGGGTTTTGCAGCCGAGTGCGTTCCATTTTCCTACTGGAATGGTTACCACCCAGGCATGCAGTTCCATACCGCGCTTATGGCATTCGTCGATGGCAAACTGCAGAGCATCATAGCCCGGACTTCTGCCCGGAAATCCTGACAGACATCCATCCCAAGGTTCGTATGCCGACGGATAAATCATGGTACCTCTTACGCGGGTCTGTATCAGTACGGTGTTGATTTTAGCCTGCTGTAACCGGTCCAGTATATCCGTCAGTTCCTTTTTCTGCTTTTCGGCAGAATAAGAAGACTGGGCATAAGAGTGTGGCCAGTCGATACCTCCTATGGTTGTCAGCCATACAGCTCTTACTTCATGTTTCGGCACCTGGTTATTGAACACGATACTCTGGGCTTTTGCGGCCAAAACAGAGCATAAAACGATAAAAAATATCTTAAATCTCTTCATAATCTTACAATTTGGCAACAAAGATACCAATATTTTTTTTGTATCAGTATGGTGTAGACTAACCTATTGATAACCAAATCGTTACGCTTTCTGTTATAATACGTTTGCACGAAATTTGCATGTTTTACGTATTTTAACGTTACTTTATGGTAATGCAACAGCGCACTCTGTACCATCCTCTAATATCAGAAACATCAACAGTAAAGTCTGCAAAATTAGGGTTTACGGAGCGGCATATGACCTTCGTATCATCACCCTTTGCTTGGAATACATTCTTAATGATAGCTCCATTTACTGTATCGAGCACATAGGTGTTGCCCCATTCAATGAAAGCCTTCTCGTTAATCTTCTGCACAAGAACCTTACTACCGCTTGGGTATTCTGGCGACATACTATCCCCCGTGACTGAGATTGCCATCGAAATATTCTCAATAGGAGAAATTATCATTTCGCAATCATGCTTTTTTATCTGATACTCGAAATTGTTTGGTGTACCACCTTGCGCTGCAACCGGAAGAAGCGGTACTTTATAGAATTTGCCTTCCTCCTGTAGCTTATCGGTGTTAGTCATAAAACCCTCACCCGTTTCTAACCAATCAGCATTAATATCAGGGAAGACCTCTGAAACAGCTCTCTTTGTCTTCAATGATAATTTATCTGTATTATAGAAATGACTGATGCTTACACCAATCTTTTCCTGAAACTGAGCCATTGACATTCCCTTGTGCTCAGCCACCTTTTTTGCTCTTTCCAATAGTTCACCCATACGTTTATATTAATTATTATTAAAATATTAATAGAAAATAATAGTATCTCAATTTTTTTTATTAATTTTGCGGTGTAATTATAAAACACCGATATATTTCGGATGCAAAGATAATAATTTAATATTAATTTCTATATAAATTTATAGTTAAATATGGTTATTAAATCTCAAAAAGAAAAAGAAAGCTTGGTAGTTCAATCAGTTGAGAACTACATGAAGCATGGTCTCAAGAAGTCTGAGGCTGTGCGGCGGACAATGAGTGACTTCAAATATGCGTGTGAGGCTAGCATCTATGGCATCCTCAAACGCAACAAGGAGAAAGGAGGTAACGATGATAAACGAACCGCCTGATGTAAAGCCGAAAGGTAGATATTCGGTTAAGGAGACTGCTGAGAAGTTACGAGTTAGTGCGAACACCATCTATCGTTACATTAAGAGTGGATTCCTTAAGAGTATTGTAAGACCGAATGGGCAAGTTGCTATCGCAGGGTCAGAGATTACTCGATTTTGGGGTGGCGAGTATATATAATATATAATAAGGTGTAAATATGGAAAAGGAGATACAAGAAGCAATCACATTATTAGAATCCCAAGGTTATGAGATTATCCCACCACAATCTATCTCTGTTATAAATGAAGAGTTTGAAAAATGGTGGAAGATGTATGGTAAGTGTGTCGGCAAGCAGAAATGCTTAAAGAAGTGGATGCACATGACTAAGAAGGATAGAACCGCTTGTATAGCAGCTACGCCACGATATGTTGCATCAATCACTCAGAAAGTATATCAAAAGCACCCTCTTACCTATCTTAATTCCCGTGCTTGGGAGGATGAAATATATTCTGAGTATGACGAAGTACAGCAACAACAGCAGCGAACAGAGCTTAATTTCGCAAGAACAGCAGCAGAGGTCTTTAACGCTGATTAATTTCGAAGAGTGGGTAGAAACCAATTATCCTTTAATCAGTAAGCGAAAAGAGCCCGTATATTCACTAACTTCAGCTCTTGAAGATACCAATACATTAGCATCTTTAGATAATGATTATGGAGAAGGGTTCGCTCTAAAATGGGTAAAAGCTCAGTTATTAGATACCTTTAGACTTCTCGGTGCTGGTAGTTCTGTTAATAGTCTTCAAATTATCTTCATGGCAAGACGAATAAGAAGTATCTATTATTATCTATCTCCTAGCGAACTTACCTACTTTTTGGAATCATTGGTAGGTGGAGGATATGGAAAGATATATGTAGGTAATACTATTAATCCGCAGAACTTTATGGAAGCTCTAATGAAATTTGATTCAGAAAGAGCAACTAAGCTATCTCAGATAGCTAATGAAACCAATAAGGAGCGAAAGAAGAATGTAAAAGCTGATATTGATACCGTTAATGCTATCTGTAATAAGATACGCAAGGAATTGACTATTAAGCTTATGGGTTCTAGGGCTGGAAATGAATACAAATCGTTTAACGTTAATAAAAACAACAATGAAAATTGAAATCAAATCAATGACTTTACAGAACTTTAAGAAGGTTCGGAGTCAAGAAATTAACTTTAGCCACAATATGGTTATTAGTGGCGCAAATAAGGTAGGTAAGACAACTATCTATGATGCTTACCTTTGGGCAATCTTCGGCGTTATCAGTAAGAAGAATGCCACCGTACAACCTCTTGATATTAATAATGATGTTATTCATCATCTTGAAACCTCTGTCACTGTAGTACTTAACTATAATGATGAGCGAGAGATTAAGGTACAGCGTATTCTTTCTGAGAATTGGAAGAATAAGGGTACAGCAGATGAGAAGTTGCAAAGTACTACACAGGATAGACTTATCGATGACGTTCCTCTTTCACAGAAAGATTTCAACGCCAAACTTGAAGAACTTTGTCCGCTCTATAAATGGCTCGTACTGTCTAATATCAACATCTTTATGTCCTATAAGGTTGATGACCGCCGTAAAATGCTTATGTCGCTGGCAGGCAAAATCAATGAAGAAGAATTGATGAAGCCTTATCCTATGGTGTATAAGGGCGTAATTGAAGAGAAGAAAGAACTCTCCGATATGCTTACACAGCAGAAGGCAACAAAGAAGAAAGCGGAAGAGGAGTTAGATTTGATACCTGCAAAGGTTCAGGCACAAGAGGCTCTTAGAGTTGATGCCGATTTTACTGCTCTCAAAGCGCAGAAGGTAAAGATTGATGCTGATATTGCTGCTATAGATGCGGCATTGGAGGGAACGACTGAGAAAGACCCTGCTATGGAAGAGTACCTCAATAAGTTGCAAGCGCATAACGTAAAGGTTGCGAATGCACAGAAGGTATGGCAAGATGCTAAGATTAAGGCGATTGATGAGCTTACGAAGAAGATTTCTACGGCTTCAACGAAACTTAATGACGCTAAATCTGCATATATTACAAATATGGAGACCAATACAAAATACAAGGTTTCCTTGGCAGAGGTCACTATTAATTTCAATAACAAGATTAAAGAGTGGAATAATGCTAACGAAAAGAAATTTAACTATAAGCAAACAGATGTTTGTCCAGTTTGTGGTCGTCCTTATACGGACGAAATGAAGGCAAAGGAATATGATAACGCCGTTGCCGAGTTCAATAAGAATAAGTCTGATGAACTCACAAAAATACAGAATGAGGCTGCTCAAATTAAGCAACAGATGACAGTCCTCAAAGGTAATATCAATACCTATGAGCAGATTACCAAGGCACAAGATGAGGATAAGGTAAAGAATGCCCAATCTGAGTATCAGAAGTTAATTGACGAGCGCACAGAGAAGCAGAATCAAACTTGGGAAGCTGCTGCGGAAAAGGTGGTCTTTGATAAAGACCTCGCCGATATTGAAGCAAGTAAGCCTGTTGTGAAGGTTGATGCTACAATCGAAGAGAATAAGGAGAAAAAGAAGACCCTTACTTCTCAGCGTGATGTATTGGTTAATCAAATCGCAGGTGAGGAGACTAATAAGCGTATTGATACAGAGAAAGAAAAGCTCAATCATCGCTCTGTTGAGTTATCTCAGATTATTGCTGATTGTGGTGAAGTTATTAGCCAAATCAAAGCTTACAAGAAGGCAAAGATTAATCTTGTTGAGCAAAAGGTAAATTCATACTTCTCACTCATTCGTTGGAAGTTCTATGAGCAGAATAAGACCAATGACGATGAGAAGGAAATCTGCACCGCTATTGATAAGGATGGTATTGACTACGATAATACGAATGATGGAACTGTTATTGATATGGGCGTTGATATTATCAGCGGTATATCTAAGGCTTCAAATATCTTCGTACCTTTGTTCGTTGACCGCAAGGAATCAGCAGAACACATCGTGCCCGTTGAACAGCAGATTATCTACTTGCAATGCATCTACGGTCAGCCTTTGGAGATAAAATCAATTTAATAACTTTATAACATAGAAATTATGACAGAAAATGGAATCGTGGTTTCACAGCCACAAGTTAGCGGACTTAATATGTTCGCAAATCAAGAAAGTTTTAATACTGGCTATAAGATGGCGCAGATTTTGTCTGCGTCCACAATTATTCCTGATACATTTAAAGGGAACGTAGGTAATGTAATGATTGCAATTGATATTGCACAAAGATTACATACAAATCCACTTATGATAATGCAAAATACATACGTTGTGTATGGAATGCCTTCTTTCTCGGCAAAGTTCCTTATTGCTTGTATCAATGCAAGTGGTCTCTTCGCTACCCCTCTCAGATATGAATTTGTTGGTGAGCAAGGCAAAGATAATTGGGGTTGCTATGCTTTCGCAATAGATAAGCAGGGTGAGGTACTTAAAGGCTCTGTAGTTACTATTCATCAAGCTAAGATTAAAGGTTGGTACGACAAAAAAGGAAGTAACTGGCAAGCTGACCCAGAGCAGATGCTTCGTTATCGTGCTGCTACAAGATTTCAGAACGCCTATTGCCCAGAGATTACTTGCGGTCTTGCTGTTAAGGAAGACTTGGAGGATGGCGATTATACTGAGGTTACCGCTAATAACGTTGAGCAGCTTTCTGCCGAAGAGAAGCTCGCACAAGCTCAGCAGCAAGAGGAACAGCAAGCCAATACTCAGTCGCTCGATATGAATAACGGCGAGAATAAGGAAGAAAATAAGACTGCTAATAATTCCTCAAGCGAAGAGCAGAAAACCGCTCAGACCGCAGAAAATGCGGCTCAAACAAAGCCTAAGGCAAAACCGATGGGTAAGCAGGAAATGCCTGATATGTTTAAGCAGCAGTAAAATAACGGATAGGAGAGGGAGAAATCTCTCTCCTATATATAAAAAGGTATAGAATATGCAATTAATTACATTAGGTAGTGGAAGCTCTGGTAATGGGTATATCCTACAGAATGATGATGAAGCACTTATCATAGAATGTGGAATGCCCTTAAAAGATGCCGTAGAAGCACTTGGAGGAAATCTCAAAAAGGTTGTCGGTTGCTTGATTACTCATAGCCACGGCGACCACGCAGGGTTTATTCTTCAGTATGCACGACCTTTCAATATCTTTGCAACCAAAGGTACTTTGGAAGAAAAGAAGATTAAGGAAGGTGAATTTCATTATAATGCCATACCGATGCTTAAAGAGTTTCGTATTGGTAACTTCGTTATAAAAGCTTTCGATACAGTTCACGACACCAAAGAGCCTTGCGGCTTTATCATTTATCATCCCGATATGGGAGATATGCTTTTTCTCACGGATAGCCATCATATCAAATATAAGCTATCGTTTCCGCTTGACTATATCCTTATCGAATGCAATCACATGGATTCTTTGGTTGATAAGAGTGTGAGAGAGGGCATTATTCCTAAGAAGATTGGCATTAGAGCAAAAGCTACTCACATGAGCTTGGAAAGATGTCTGAACTGCCTTAAAGAGAATAAATTGGAAAGAACGAAAGCGATAGTGCTTATTCACATGAGTGCAAACAACGGCGATGCCGTATTATTCTCTTCTGAGGTAGCGAAAGCCACGGGCAAGGCGGTTCACGTTGCGAAGAAAGGATTCTCATTGGAGTTGATGAAATGAAAACTCTTGAAGAAATATCGTATATACACATGATAGAGCAGCTACGAGAGGAGGTTAGAAAGCTTACAGATGAAAATAAGTTGTTGTGTGAATCAATAAAACGTTATTTGCATGAAAAAAGAAAATGAAGAGCCATGTTGCGGTAATTGCATTTTATTTACCAATGAAGGTATTTATGGTGATGGCTTTTGCTGCGATAAAGAAGAAGGCACAGTTTGTTGGGAATGGTGTAATAAACATAAATACAGATAATTATGGTAATAGAAGGAAAACAAGTTAAAGAATGGGTAGAACGTGCTTATAACAATGCCGTGAAACACGGATGGCACGAAGAGAAGAAGCCTACGGCACACTGGGTTATGATGATTAGCACAGAGGTTACGGAAGCCGTTCAAGCTGACCGCAACGGGCGTTGGATGGACGACCTTGATAAAAGTGGGCTTGATTGCGTTATCGCTAACGACCACCACGGAGGTTTGTTTGAAAAATTCTACGGCGAACATATTGAGGGAACAGTTGAGAGTGAATTAGCGGATATTTGCATTCGTACATTCGACCTTATGGGGCTAAAAAATGTAAAGTGTAGAACAGAATATGTAACAGATGAAGAGATTATAGAAATTTGTGAAACACGAGACTTTACTGTTAATGCGTATTCTGTATCAAGATGTATCTTAAACTTTACTACCTCTGATAATCCTTTGCTCTGTGAAGCTTATTTTAATGATATAATCGTTGCTACCTTTGAATGGGCAGAATCACTAGGTATCGACCTCGTACAGCACATTAATCTAAAGATGCGCTATAATGAAACCCGTGAGTATCATCACGGAGGCAAGAAGTACTAAAAAAAATAAGGCGGCTGCTCATCACGAGTAACCGCCTTTGTTATCCAACAATCTTATAACCAAGAAACTAAAACCTACAAAATATTAGTAACTATTGAAAATGTCTTATCTTTTTCTATTTTTATATATTGCCAAAAATATCATACCTACTATGAAGAGAAGCACGAATACCGCCGTAACCTTACCTAATCGGTAGAATGCAGCATCTATTTTATTCATCGGCTTCTCTATATACACGGGATATGGAACAGAATCTTGTTTAGCTTTATCTAAGGAATCGATTTTGAGTCGATACTTGCTTAGACTATCCTTATATGATTTATAATAAGAAATACTATCTCTGAGCTTCTGTACGAATACCTCTGTATAATTATGGCTCTCGTAGTGATATTTGTCTTGTCTAAGAATATTACCATCTTTATCAACCATTGTTAAAGTGCTATCTCTAATATGGTTTGTTTCAGACTTGCTATTTTCTTTTAGCTCACTTTGAGTTCTCTGATAGAGTTCAAAGGTCGCTGAAAGTCTAGCATTAAATATCGAATCCCAATGTGACTGCTTATCGCTGATATAAGTCTGTCGGGTAACCACCTTCGGGGTAGCCGTACACCCGATAACTATCTGCGTCATAAGAAACAGAAGCATTGAAATTGATAAACAATAAAACAAATCTTTAATCCTTTTCATAAGCTATGCTGTTATATTAAAGGCTTTCAAAGCTCTCTTCCAATATTTGGTTCTGCTCGGCAAGCCGTTTGTTCCACCATTGATTTTTTTTGTAACCGCTTCAATATCATTCTTATCAGCTACGGCATTCAATCCTCTTACTAACCAATACCACATACCGCTTTTTACTGCTCCTTTCGGTTTCTCCAAGAGCTTTGGCTCTGCTACAACATCACCTTTGCAGTACTTTGAGTTCGTGTAGGCTTGATAATTTGCCCTTCCTGTTAAATGCAAGAAGCCACGACCTTTATATCTGTAGCCGTCACCCTTTTGAGTATTGCCCAACATCTTTGCGAGCCTACCAACCTCATACTTATGGCAGTAGTCAGCATTACCGATTTCTCGCATGTGTACCAACTCTGCGGTTTCGTGAGCCACTTGTGCAAGGAAATGTGCCATGCGAAGTGGAGTATTGATATTAAAAGCATCTGCGTAATCGTTGATATAAGGAAGATATATATCAATCCTTTCTCCAGCTTTCGGCATGATGGCTTTCATTTGTTCTTTTGTTACTTTCATTTTTTATCCTCCGTTGCTTTAAATCCTTCTTCTAAGGCATCACCAACACCTTCACTCTTTGATTTAGCAAGAGCTACGATAAAGGCTTTAATGAAGCCCTTTATTGTTTTCTTTTCTACCGCTACGCCACGAACAAACAAGAAATGTCCTACTATGCTCGGAATCTCTATTCTTACCGCAATAAATGCAGTAACAACCCATCCACCCCAAATATAATCAATATCAATCTGCGGCAATAAAGCTCTACCAAGAGATACACCTACCATTATATAGATAAGGTAGTCCACAAATTTATTTAAAGTTCTGCGCCTTGCCCGTGATGCTCTGAACTCATATCTATCAGCAAGGAGAGGGCTCTTGCTTTCTAAAGCATTTTTATGTCGAAGGCTACTTTCTTCACAACCAAAGCGATAGTCAGCAATGATAAGTAGAACGATAGCAATGAGCATCCATCGGGTATCGAGTAACATACAACTCAACTCATCCCCGAATAGCATCATCCCAGCCGCTCTTGTACCCGTATTTCCTACTTGTCCTACCATATTTTGTTTTTGATGCAAAGATAGCTTTTAAAATTGAAAGACAAAAGAAAATAGATAATCGGGTGTAAACAAATAAAGAGGAACTTACCAAAAGCTCCTCTTTACAAATGATTCAAACAGTATATCTACTTCAAAAAGTATTCTCTTATATTATATACGCCATCCTTATCTTTCAGTAGGTCAAGGGCTAATTTGTAGGCGTATTCTACAAGTTCTTCCTCATTTATATCAGAAAGAGATTTCTCGCCCTTTATTATGGCAATGGTCTCTCCGTGGTCGCTTATTACTTGATTCATGGCTATATACAGCGCATAATCATTGTAATATGGCTTATCCTCCATACATAAGCCCAACTTCTCCATTTCGTCCAACCATCCTTGCATATTCCAAGTTGCTTCGGGATTCATCTTACCGATAATATCCAAAGCCTCATTCTTGGTGAGATAGTTCTTCCATTTGATGGCGCAGAGCTTATCAAGATACTCTTGCGCCAACTCTGGGTGTTTGGCTGCCATATCCTGCATCATGCAACGCATGGTGTCTCCGAATGTGTGCATATACTTTACGTTGGTTGATGAAGCCATCATTCCATACAGCTCATCAAATTTACTCATAATCTCTTTTGCTTCCATATCTTATATATTTTAACCTATTATCAAATCTTTCAACTCTACAAAATCCTCCTCTGTGAAGTTGATGCTTCGCTTGCTTCCAAAGAGGATAGCGGTTGCAATTCCATCCGGCAGGTCAATAGACACAACGCCTTTATCGATATGTCCGTGAATAAAACCTACATCGAATTTGTAATCTTCCACGGATTTTAGCATCTGCATCATATCTTCAAATATCGTGTTGGCATCTATGTTTCCGTTCTCATCGGCGATGAATAGGGTAGCGTTGTCTATCGATTTATCCCACTTATCCTTATTCTTGGATATGATATTATGCGCCGCACGTTTCATATACACTGATGGTATGGCTAGCATCGGGTTAGCCTTAACCATATCGTCTATTCTTGCGTCTGCCCAAACGTCAACCGATTCAAGCAGTTTCTCTTTAAGCTCTGTTATATTCATTTCTTAGACCCTCCTTTCTTAGCTTGATTCTGACCATTAATCATTGCGAGATAATCCTTGTATGCCATATCTGGATAATTGGTGAGGTAGTCATCAAGCAAGGCTCGCTTCTGTTCCTCCTCCTTAGCCATCTCCTTCTTTAGCTTTGTTACGATGGATAGGTGATGCTTCAAAGCCTCCTTGCCTTGCTCTGTCTGCTCTATACGAGGTCGGATAATGCGTAGTTCCTCATCTTGCACAAGCTTAGATACGTACTGCAAACTCTCCACGTATTCTTGGTTTTGTATCAAGAACTGCTTCTGAGTATCTGTAAAACTATCCTCTATCTTATCTATCTCATCGAAGAGTGGAGTAGAAGATACCTGCGTCTGCATATTGATAGATGCTCGCTTCTGTTGTATTGCTTCGTACATCTTCTGTAGCTCGGCATCCATCATCTGCGGCTGCTGCTGATTTGTACCCATATCCAATAATGGGCTGTTACCAAAATTCATCATAACAATCAAATATCTTTAAAGTTGGTGATATATTATAGAGAGGTGAGAGGGCATCCACCAACGAGGGCAAACGCCCCTCACCAACTCATTTTTTCTTAGTCTTTTTTACGGACTTTCTTGCTCTGTTACGCTCCTGTAGTGGGAGTGGAAGGAGCAGTACCGTTACAGCAATAGCTGCCGTAGCCCGAAATTACTGGCGTAGATGGGAGTACCAACTGACCACGCAAGCAATTGCAGGTCTTCTCGTTAACGTAAGCCATCATAAGCTTCTCCTTGTAAGGAGTGAGGGCTTCCATCACGGCTACCTTCTTGTCGAGGTCGCTATACTTAGCCTGTAGTGCGTCATACTGGTCTCTCTGATTCTTGTACAGACCAAAGTCTGCATCAATCTGAGACTTGTAAAGACCGAACTCAGCCTGCATTGCACGGCGGTTCTCAGCGTTGATAGCATCGTTAGCCCCCTTATACATAGAGAACTTCTCTGCGATGTCAGTTTCACGCATAGCGTAGAACTTGTTAGCGGTGTCGAGCTTCAAACCGAACATGTCGGTAAGCAGCTTAACCTCATCAGCGCATTCCTTCTCCATTACCTGCAAGGCAGTTGGCTGATTAGCATTCGCATTTGCGCCATAACCGTAAGCGTTGATGTTAACGTTCTCAGGCATATTGCCGCCGAGTGAACCAAACACACTGCGATTACCTCCAAATAACCAAGCACCAGCACCGAGTGCCGTGCCAATGATACCAAGGGTAAGACCAGCATTTCCTGTTGCCTTAGAAGCATAATCATCGTGCTTCTTTCCCTCTTCGTAGATTTTCTTCTCTACGACCTTTGCATCTGTCATTTCCATAATACAATCTTTTGAAATCCTTAATATTAACTAACACTATGTAATCGATTACGGATGCAAAGGTACAAAGAACATAGAAGAGCAAATATAACTCTATCACACTTTCTTTTAGTGGTTGATTATCAATGATTTAAGCTGATAGTAGGTAGTATCATATATTGTTATGTATAATTTAAGGCAAAAAGTGCGTATATTTTTCGGGGAAATATGTGTGTTTTTGTCTATTATATTGCACCAAATAAAAAAGAGAGGCAATCACTTACCTCTCTTACTCTTAATATAGTGAAGAATATCCCACTTCTTAAAAAATCGGGTGTGCCCTCGCTTCTTGCACTCGCCATTCGGAATGTCGCCCCTTGCAACCATCCTGTTAAGGGTGGCATCAGAAACGTGCAGCTTCTCCTTGACTTCCTCGGTGCTCATCATAGGGTTGAGAGCATACGGCAGATAGTTCTCACAAAGGTCTTCTATCTCATCGCTGCTCATTCCGCAAGCAGTTACCTTCTCCCCTCTCTTCTCTTGCTCGTCTGCTCGAAAGCAAGAGTCAGACAACGATTTTAATAACACTCCCAAGGTGTGATAACCAAATAACTTTCCCATATCATTATAATCTAGAGATTAAACTTTGACAGCCCTTGCCTGAGAAATACTTATCGGCAAAACCATATACATAAAATATAATGGTCATTACAAGTATTACAACATTAGCTTCCACCATTTCGTTGGTGGTAAAAACATTCCAGTATACGATATGAATAGCATTTATCCCAAATAGGTAGATTATCATCGGAATACGCCATCTGTAGCAGAGCCAAAAGAATCTGCTCGCAATTATAAGTACAAGCGGATGGATGTAAACGGAAAAATAGATAAATGCTGCCGATACCCAATTCTCCTTAAACCATACGCACATTTCTTTTTCATGAGACGCAAATGTTACCATGCATGCAATATGAAAAAGCATGATAAACAGAGGCATCACTTCACAATAATACTTAAACCAAGTGAGTAGCTTTATGCTGTAGCCTCTACCTGCAAGGATAATGACGTTTATAATTTCGCTAACGTCCATGTCCTTAAACATTACTCTTGACAACTGTACAACACCGACTGATTGAACTAACCGATGGACTTCGTCTTTTTGTTCTTCTGTCATTGAAATACCTCCTTTTGTCTATAGTTAATTGTTCATAATTCGTTGATTTAAAATAAATGATGGTGCAAAGATACCCTTTTCTTCACAAAATCAACGGAAACGATAATATTTTTGTGTTAAACTTTGCAAAAAGTAACAATCTGAAAGTAGATGGCTGCAAAAATGGGGGGGGTAAATTACAGATTATAAGTAAAAATGATGGGCGACCGAAATAATCAGCCGCCCACAATAAAGAAATATTCTCATTTTCTTTTACGTTACTTGCAGATGCAAGCGAGCATCTCCATGTCATCGAAGCTCTTCTCGCAAGCCTTGATAGCCTTAAGCAGCTCGGCTTCCTCGACCTCGGTGATTTCCACCTCGACCTCCTTGTCGGCGAGTTCGTTGAAGTATTCCATGGTCTTCTTGCCAAAGGCAGCAAAGTAGGCGTTCACCTCTTGCAAGAGGTCTGTGTCCTCCTTGGTGTAGGTGTAGCCCTCTTCCTTCATCTTGCGCTCGTTCTCCTGTGCGGTTTTGAGCTTGCCTTGCATTTCCTCGAACTTGTCATCCTTCAAGGACTCCTGCGCCTCCTCTTTGTCCTTGTCGAAGGTGTCGGCGATGGAACGGAGAGCCTTCATGTTCTTCCATACCGCCAGCATAGTTTCCTCACTCAAAGAGCTTGTCTTGAAGCCCTTCAATGTCTTGTAGGCATCAACTGCCTCAATTGTCTTAATCTTTTTCATAATTGTTTCTTTATTTTTATGTTATACAATATTCTTCACCAGATTGCCATAGCAGAATACCTTTCCTATTAACAGTGCAAAGTTAAGAAAATAATTCCGAATAACAATGCAGGAGGAGCAAAATTTACGAATTTTAAAAATCAGTTTCCCCACGTTGTGTAATCACTAGGTCGCAACGTATCTGCTTTCTCGGTGAGAACGTAAACCACAAATACATTTCTAGCATATTTGTTATATTAAGAACATCTACGTTTTAATGCATAATGTAACTACCTCCTGGAGGAACTTGTTTCCATCCACCATCTATATTAATTTCAAAAGATAATTCACATCTTTGTCCATAATAACCTCCTTCATAAACATTATCAAATCTTATATATATATCAACATAATCTGTTCTATCACCTTCAGGAATAGTTACAGAACCTGTACTTTGACCAGAGCTATTAGATACATAACCTCTTCCGTATGTTGTCTTATTGTTACCATAAGCACAAACACTTCTAAACATACCATCAGTAATTGTAATTGTAGCATCAGGAAGTTTATGTATTCTTGCTTTACAAATACAACTAGCACCAACTAATTCTCTCAACGATGAGAAATCAACAAAACCACTAGAACCACTTTTAATACTTTCCATATTAATTTGTCTAGGATAATATTTAAAACTAATAGCACCCGGACACTTTATAAAAATTATTTTTGTATTATCATATAAAGTTGTATTACGAGTATATGCTAAAAAAGGCACAATAGTAATTTCTTTATCATTAACTATATCAAAAGTTATTTCTCTACCTGCATATATAAAATCTGTTGGTTTTTGGAAATTACCGACATAATAATTTTTATAAATCTTATCATTAACATTATATGGTGAATCATAACGAATTTGAATCCAAAAAGACCAAGCTAAATATAAATCAGGAATTATATCTTCCATAGTAACATTTATATTATCAACAACATGCACATTCTCATATAGAATACAATTAAATTTAGGAGTTGAAGAATAATAAATTTCAACAGTACGTAATTCAGGAATAGAAGTTAGAAACATATTATTTTTTGCTTTACTATTATAGTTTCTAAAATCACTTAATCTATAAGGAGAATTAACACCACCTTTTGGAAAATGTTTTCCTGATACTCTTGTACTTGTATTATCAGGAATACCGCCAGTCTGACCATATACATTATCAATATAAAAGTTGTAACAAGCATTAATTGCAAAACCTTCTCCTCCATAATTATAACGTAAATTCTTATAAGTATCCATAGGTATATTCATACCACAACGAACAACACAAGTAAATTTACTATATGAAGATGTTACTATTTCCTCAGAGTCTTCTCTAATAGGATATTCTTTAAATTCACCTTTACAACTAATAGGTTTATACTTACTCCATATATTTATATTTTCACTCTTACAAAGAGTAGCAAGGTCATTGCTACTCTCTCCAAGAGCTCGTTTAACATCATCAATGCTAACAGGAGCACTAATAATTCCACTATCACTATTGTAAGACATAATCTTTATTTTTTAAATATTCAACTTTAGTTTCTAATTCTGTTACAACTTCTTTAGTAACAACTCGCTCTACTGTTACATTGAACACTTTCGCAAGCTATAATATAAAGCGTTCCATACGCTAATCTTTAGAACTTAAAACACTAGGCAAGGCAGCTCTATAAGAGCCACCCTGCGTTAATACTTACTCTGCTGCCTCGCTTGCCATATTAGCGGCGATAGCGGAATTAACCTCCTTAATCAATGCAGATACCTCACTGAGCTTGCTCTGCGGAACACCGCTGATGTTGTAGGTCAGCTCGCTGCCGTTGTAGCTTGCGTTCGCGTTGCCGAGATAATTACCATTTGGGTCACCATAGATACTCATATTGATGCTCTCGATGTTGCCACCCGTCTTGTCAACATTGTAGGTGATTTCTACTCGATAGCCGCCCTTGGTATAAGTGGCGGTTGTCTGTTCACTCTTCTTGTTAATCTTTAAATTCTCCATTTTCTTAACTAATTTAATAAATTAATATTCTTGTTATCTAATCTCTTCTTGTTGCAGTCTTCCTTATCTCCACTCAATCGCTGAACCTCTGATTCAAGGAAGACCACCCGAGCCTTCAACCTGCTGACCTCATCGCCCACCTGCTCGATAGCACCGAATGCCGTTGCAATCAGCTTCGGAGACCAGTAGTTAATCTTGTAGTAGCCCTTCTCGTCAGTCTCCACGATGTCCTTTAACTGAGGGTTGTGCAAGACGTGTTGGGCAATCCAGCCGATAGACCTTGTGTTGTCCTTCTTCCAAGCGAAGCCATAAGTGCCACCCATTGCCTTGATGATACCCAAGTAGTCCAGCTTCCGCAAATCCTGCTTCAAGCGGATGTCAGAAGATTGATAAGCTGTAACTCCACCTTTAGCAAGAATGCTATTAGGGAAGTAAGTATTCATATTATAATCAAAGTTATATATATGACCTGTATGCCCCATAAATCTATCAGTAGGAAATGAATACTTAGTAAAAGCAAATATTCGTATTTTATTTATTGAAGCATTTCGTAATGCAGTAGTATTTTGGTCATGTTTAAATCTAAAACTAATATATCTTCTATCATCATTTCCTACACCAACAGCCGTATTACCATTAGATAAATTTATATAATTAAATTGGTTCCATCCGGCCATATATTTAATATAAGTATTGACTATAACACCTTTACTATTTAAATATTCTACAGTACAAGTAACACCAACACCTTGTCCTATATCAACACAAGCAAAATATACTTGAGAATAACAAGAATTAGGAATTTCAAACGAAAACATTAATTCGTTCTTTTTTATTTGAGCTAACTTTTCAGCATCAGTATTACCAGTAATAACATTGTTACCTAAGTATAAACTATCAACACCTGCAACATTCGCATACGCCTTAAATTTAGTATCATTTGATATATTATAATTAGTCCAACTGTTACCGTTATCATTAGTATAAACTATAGAAAGATTATCGACTGGTATACTATCAGTAATAGCAGTAATTCCAGAGCATAAAGCATCAGCTGAAACATAACAACCCATTCCTTTATTATTAACTTCATAATTTGTAGGTAATATACCTTTATTATTTATTAAACCGTTAACAGATAAATTACCATTAATAACAGCATTTTTACTAACACTAATACTATCACAACTAATAACATCATTAACAGTAATACTTTTAAACGTAGCACTACCGAATTGTGTTATGTTCCAATAACTACTACCTACTTGACTACACATGTCTTGAACTTTCACCCAATTAGTATTATTACCATTACCTAAATATAAATCACCACCACTACCTCCAATTCTAGCTGCAGGATCAGGAATTATAGTTGTAATACCTGGAAATTTAAGTGTACCATCATTTTGTGGACTAATAGCAGTAAACGCAGAACCATCAGCTATACCAAGATAGATAGTTTTATTAGAATGAGTATATTTAAGTCCAGCCCATCTATTATAATTCCAATCAGTTTCACCAAAACGAATAGCAGCACCAGTATTGAATATTACTTGGTCGTCTATAGCTGATATACGAGCTTTAGTATTTACATCATTATTTAATATTATAGCTCCGGCAGAAGAATTAGTATTATTTATATATATCGTTCCAGCAATGTCTCTAGTTCCATCAAAACTTTGACCCCAAATACGTCTAGGAGTTTGAAGTTTAGTAGCAGAAGCTACATTGTCAGAAATTAACGCCAATGTACCAGAGTTCGACGGTAAATTAACTGAATTTCCATAATTACCACTACTTTGTAATCTAGTAGAAAAATTATGTTTACCGCTATTATCATTATGAAAGTCAATATATTTACCTACTTCCATTACTCCATCACTTTCTATAGTAGGTATATGCCCATAGGGTGCAACATTACTACCATTAGCATGATAACCATCTAAAGTATCTGCATTTCCAGCACTACTAGCATATCCATTATGCAAAGCATTATATAAACTATTTGCACCTTTTTGACTAAGACTTGTACCAGTAGAAGTTCCACTATAACTATCAGTAATTCCTCTCCAAGTATTTTGCCAAGTAGTAGAAACACCATTGATAGTAATAGTTTGACCACTTACAGAACCAGTAACAAAGTTCTTGTCATTAGTAAGTTGACTAAGTTTAGTAAGATTACCTTTATGATAAACTTCATATTCAGCATCATATTTACTAGTAGTTCTAACTACATTATTGCTAAAATATAATACTCCATTTACTGCACGAATACCATCATAGTTACCGTTACTTCTAAAAAATAGAATAGCTTCAGTAGGGGTCTCAGATACATCTTTAGTATAAATGCTATTAACTCCAATAATATCGGAATTTCTCATATTTATACCCCATTGACCAGAACTATAATATCTATCATTAGCCATAGTAAGAACACTAACATCTTGATGACTAGTAAGATAACCTTGACTTTTAACCCAAGATTGCGTAGCATACCCATTAAGAGATTGATGAGAAGTAAGATAAGTTCCTAAATCTACAGCAGCACCTCCACTAGCAGCAATAGTTTTAGTAA